>X369_Koala__coassemble_168_pt1 | contig 14200 bp, 14 predicted proteins | sample X369_Koala__metabat2_high_PE_004 | metagenome-assembled genome bin X369_Koala | reverse complement strand
CGGATATTGCGGGCGGCCTCGTCCACATCGATATAGTCGTGCATATCGACCAGTTCCCGCAACCACTGCCAGAACCGACTCAGCACATCGCGCAGACTCTCCTTATTTTCGTTTGATGCCATAATTTGCACTAATTTGGGTACAAAGATACAAAAAAAAAATGACATTTGCAAGGAAATTGTCATTTTTCTTTACTCACATATGCTATAAGCATATCCTTTCTCGCGTTCGATGCGGGTCTCTATCTTCTCCGACGCGTCCCGAAGCGCCTCTTTCAGTTCGTCCGTCAGTCCTGTCCCCCGACGCTTGAGCAGCGCCTCCTTGCGCGTCCAGAGGGCAATAAACTGCTCCGGTTGGCTGTCTATCTCGTGCAACTCCTCTTCGCTCATCGTGTGCTCCATCAGTGCCTTGCTTACCTTCCGGTCCAGCGACTCGATATCCACCCCGCACTCCCGCTCCGAAACGAGCACCGCAATACCGTTCTTGCAATGCGAGATGCTGAAGTAGAGCGGCAGTTTCGTGAAGTAGGGTTTGCCCTGCTCCCCGAGCCGGACGGACTCTGTCGCTGCCTCGGGCACCAGCTCCTGCAGCATCGCCCAACTCTTCAGGCAGCAGAACGAACCGAAGACGTGCGTATACTGTCTTGCCTGCTCCGCACGCCATTCGGGGACAAGCATCAGCAGTCGCCCAACTTCGGCCTCGGTGGCCAAATTCATATCGTCAAATAGAGACAGCATTTTCGTTCAGTTTGGCTCGTAGCAGTTCCCGCAGTTCCGTGGGGCTGTATTGTTGCCGCAGCACGGACATATCTTGTGCCCTATCGCGCTTCGAGAGGCGCTGTCCAGCGGCGTTATAGAGCAGCGGAATATGCACGTACTCCGGATGCGGATAACCCAGCAGGTCCTGCAACGCGTGATGAATCGGCACACAGTCCGCCAGGTCGTCGCCCCGTACCACTTCCGTAATCCCCATCTCCGCATCATCCACCACCACCGCCAGGTGGTACGCCCAGGCTCCGTCCGAGCGGCGGAGAATGACGTCCTCCTCCCCTACCCGAATCGCCGTGGCGGGTTTCTGGGTCGGCATCGGTGCAAGCGTATCGTTTGCCTGCGGTGCTCCGGTCGCCAGCCGCTCACGGCGACTGCGGAAAAGTGGGAAAAGATACGGCTGCAGGCGCTCCAGCGCCTCCTCGTAGTGCTCAAAACGCTGACTCTGGTAGTAGAGTTCGTCCCACTCCAGTCCGAGCCACGCCAGGTCGTCCAATATCTGGTCGGCATACACCTGCTTCGAGCGCTGCGGGTCGATATCCTCCATGCGGACTATCCACTTGCCTCCGCGCTCGCGAGCCCGCAGATACGACGCATAGGCCGTATAGATATTCCCCAGATGCATCCGTCCCGTAGGACTGGGTGCAAATCTTCCGATATACATCATAGGATCGTATTCCAGCCATGCACATCTTCCCTTCTGCCATACTGGATATCCTGCAGGGCGTGGTAGAGTTCCGTGAAGACCGGTCCGGGCGCGTAACCGAAGTTATAAATCACGCCCGTATCCGCGTCAATGATCTTATCAATCGGCGAAATGACGGCCGCGGTTCCGCAAGCGCCTGCTTCCTGAAATTCGCTCAGTTCCGTCAGCGCAATCGGTCTTACCTCCACCGGGATACCGAGGTCTTCCGCCAGGGTGCGAAGACTGTCATTTGTCACAGACGGCAGGATACTGTCGCTCCGGGGCGTCACGAACACGCCGTCCTTGATGCCAATGAAGTTCGCCGCCCCGCACTCGTCGATATAGGTCTTCGTCTTGGCGTCCAGAAAGAGCGCATCCATCCCGTGGGCATGAGCCGGTTCGGTGGCGCGGAAACTGGCCGCATAGTTGGCGCCGACCTTATACGGACCGAGTCCGCGGGGAGCCGCGCGGTCTACATCGCGGGTGACGATGAAGGTGGTCATCTTGCCGAACCCTCCACGATAATACGGACCGATAGGGCTGGGAATAATCACCAACTCGTACTCATGCCCCGGTCCGACGCCTAGTTTCGGCTCCGTGCCAAACAGCACGGGACGGAGGTAAAGTGTGGCGCCGGTGATGGTAGGCGGTACCCAGTCGATGTTCTCCCGAACGGCCATCAGGCACATCTGCTCGAACAGTTCGACAGGTGGCACAGCCATATACGTCGCCCCCGCTGAGCGTTGCATCCGCTCGGCGTTCGCCCGCATACGGAAGATGCGAATCTGGTCGTCTTCGCCCCGAAAGACCTTCAGCCCCTCGAAGGCCGCCTGTCCGTATTGCAGCACCGTCGCCGCCACATGCAGTTGGATGGTCTTATCCGTCGTGGCGTAGGGCTCCCCCCACTTGCCGTCCGCATAGTGGCATCGGATAACGGTATCCGTCTCGGTGTACGAGAACACCAACTCTTCCCAATTAATATTCTTCATTGCTTATTTAGCAGTTTTACAGTTTCACAGTTTATTTTGAGGAGGATAGCACAATGGGGACTGTCCCTCAGAAAGTGTTATTCTAGCAAAGCGAATAACACGGTGGGACTGTCCCTAGTGTGCGCCTCCGAAAAACTCACAATAGGGTTTCACCCCGCAGACGTCGCACTTCGGCTTCCGCGCTTGGCAGACATACCGCCCATGTAGCAGCAGCCAATGGTGCGCAGTCGGTATAAGCTCCGCCGGGATATAGCGGGTCAGCACTTGCTCCGTCTCAAAGGGGTTCTTGCTGCCGTGGGTCAGCCCCAGCCGCTCACTCACGCGGAATATATGCGTATCCACCGCCATGGTAGGTTTGTTCCAAATCACCGCCTGCACTACGTTGGCGGTCTTGCGCCCCACGCCGGGCAGCGTCGTCAGCGCCTCCGTCGTGTCGGGAATCTCGCCGCCGAAGTCCGTCATCACCTTCTGCGCCATCGCTACCAGGTGAGCCGCCTTGGCGTTGGGGTAACTGACGGAATGGATGTATTCGAATACCTGCTCTGTCGTGGCTTTCGCCAGGTCTGCCACCGTTGGATACGCCGCATAGAGCGCTGGCGTCACGAGGTTCACTCGTCGGTCGGTGCATTGGGCGCTAAGCATCACCGCCACAATACACTCATACGGCGAGGAAAAGTGGAGTTCACTTTTCGGTGCCGGCACATTCTGCTCGAACCAGGCAAGGATACTATCGAAACGTTGCTTTGTGGTCATATGTCTATTTGAACTACCAGAAAGGGACAGTCCCCCAGAAGGGTAGATTTACCTACCCGGCGGGACTGTCCCCAGAGGGTAGTTCAATCCCCAAAAACTAAATGGCTTTTGAGACAAATACGAGTTATAGTACCGATGATCCGAGGTGACATCCTCTCCCATCCAACTTGGCAATGCCGGTAGCACATAGTCCTCCGTCGGCATCTCGATCTCCGCCAAAACGAGTCCGGCATTCAGCCCCGCAAACTCATCCACCTCAATCTTCAGTCCGTCCGGCAGGGGCACAATCCAGCGGGTCTTCTCCACCACCCCACTCTTACAGAGCGAGAACAGCACCTCGAAGTCCTCTGCACTGACTTCCCGCTCCCACTCGGTGCGACCGATCTGTCCGGGCGCGGGACGCCCCTTGATGGTCAGGAAGTACTGCTCACCGTACTGGCGAATCCGGACGGTGGCTTCGGCGGTGACGCTGATATACCCCTGCCGAATCCGGGCGTGACTGACAGCCGCGGACTTATACTCCTCGCCCTGGACGAGGTACTTATGCTCTATTTCTCGATTATTACTATTCATCTCTAGACTATCTGGCATAAAACGCGAGAAGACGATGCCGGCGGCATCGTCTTCTCTGCGGAGAAAGGGGGATTCGAACCCCCGGTACGGTTACCCGTACGACAGTTTAGCAAACTGTTGGTTTCAGCCACTCACCCATCTCTCCTTTCGCAACGTGTGCGACTCAGTTCGATGACCAAACTGCGGCTCTCTCACGAAAGCGATTGCAAAAATACACTTTTTTTTTGACATTTGCAAGTTTTTCCGCAAAAAATTTCAAAAAAAGTGCATTTTTCTTTAATTTCCCCAGCAATAGCGGACTGCGAGGGCCACTTTCCAGTCAAAATAGGTGGCAAGCATACTGCATCCTTCGTAGGTCTGATTCTGGTAAGTCACGTTGATGGTCGGTGCATGAAAGGCTATACCCATACCCGGACGCGCCTCGATACCGATAGCGACAGGCTTGTTGGGCACTTTGTACTCCACACCCCAAACCAGGTTCAGGCCCAGTTTGCCATAGATGGTCTCATTGAAGGGGCACTGGAGGTCCTTGGGGCCATAGTAAGTACCATCGTACGTCTGCGAAATAAATCCGAGCACACCACCGTTGAATCCGCCACCACCGTACATCGACCAGTTCGGGGAGATATGTCCGGTGCCCAGGAAGTTCGGAGCAAAGGTCGCATCCCACATACCGAGTGCACCCGTGTTGTTGGTATAACCGGCCTGCATAATACCGCTTGCGTTATCCGGGCCAACAAAAACAACCGATGCAGGCGAGACAGTCAGACCTGCCGCCAGGTCGATGGTCACCGCAAAGTGCTCGCGCACGTACTTCTTGTACGTAAAACCTGTCAGACCGCCGAAATACGCACCCACACTGTGCTTGTACGGCTTCTCGGCCATCACACTACTCACGCCCAACACGAGGGCAAGAATGCAAGTAAAAATTTTCTTCATATCGTTTGATTTAGATTAACTACATATCGCCAGACCAACCATGGCCGAGGTCCCAATGCTCGTCGTAACGGAACACGAAGCACGGCAGAGCGAACTCCTTCTCTAGCAGTGTCGTCAGTTCCGGCTCAATATCCTTGGCCCACTGACCGACAAAGACGACAAAGCGATTGACCGCCCATGTTACCCGCCCACGAGGAATCTGCGTGTAGTCGCCTTTGAACTTCGTGGGTTCGCCGGACATCTCAGCGCGAAAGAACTCCTTAGCCCAAACCTGACGATGAAGCTTGGGGTAGTTGATATAGGGCAGTCCATCCTTAGCAGCATCCTCGATCATCTTGGGGGTCAGTTCTTTCTTCCCAACGCCAAAAAAGGAATGCTCCTCCGGATCGTACCAAAAGATACCGATAGCAGGCATAGGTTCATCGAAAGAACGCATATCCCGCATCATAGCCTCATGTTCACTCGCCGTCGCAGTCATATCTCAATTTTTATTTTCCACTACTCCCCGATACAAATTTTCGACAGGGAAAATCATATCCCAACTTCTGCCCCACACGATATTTCCCTCCTCAATAGAAAATTTGTTAAACTTCTTCTGATCAAGATACTTGTTATACTGAGGATGCGGATGTTTGCGTATGAATGCGCCTACATCCACGGTCTGCTGCGTGCCGTCATTAAAGACAACATTCACACAGAGATTACCCACGCTGGTAGCACTTACCACATACAACACATCATCCATAACTCAAAGCTTTTTCTTAATAACCGTTGTTCGAACCTGCTTGCGCATAACGAAGAATTGCACCCATTTCTCCACAATCTTCTTATAATACTCCCGGATAAGAAGTAGAAATATAGCCAAAGTATTCGTAGATTTTAGGCATAGCAATAAGATTCTTATGGTTTCGAAGTGCAAAGTTACAAAAAATAAATGGAATTTGCAAGTGTTTTGTGATTTTTCTGGCGAATTGATGTATGTTTATATACATTATAGCCTATTGTCTAATCCAAGACAGGAGCTTGCTCATAGGATTGGATGGGGCAATAGGCTATGTATAGGACATCGTCCTACTTTCGCCAGAAAAATCATAAAACATGTCCTATTCCTGCGTGCAGGTAATATTCGGGGGAATTGGGATGGAGCGTAGCGACATACCAAGGCGGCGTCCGAAAGTTACAAAAAATAATTGACATTTGCAAATTTTTGGCAAAGAAAAAAGCGTAAGATTTGATTTCTTACGCTTTTCACTTGTTTTGTCTGACTCGCAATCAGTCAATCACTCATCACTAATTTCTTAATCAAAAGTAATCACTCATCACGCATCACATAATCATTTAGTTGCTCATGTGCTCGGGGTTGATGGTCGTGACATGTGCTGCGGGAGCAACACCGGCGCCACCCATACGTCCGGGAGCTAATGGATCTCCGCCCTCTATATCTCCACTAACAGCGGGAAGCGTGTGGATATAATCCAAATACAGGAACGAAGCCTTAGGTTGATTAAAAACTTTTTTCATTATTGCTTTACAATTAGTTATCCTTACTTCATCAGACGACCAGCGGCGTCATAGACGCGACCATTGCGGATGATAAGAATCTGTCCGTTGAGCAGCATCTTCTGATCCTTCGTGTTCGCATTGATGGCATCCAGGCCGGTAGCGGCATCAGGAATCTGACTACCACCGAACAGGAAGCGAGTCGGTGCTGCACCACCATTACCGTTGGTATCTACATCCAAGTAAGCCTTGCCGGCATTGATAGTAAACTCGCCACCCGTGTACAGGGTTCCGTAGTAGAAGCCCATCGTAGCGGGATCGGTTGTACCAGCAGCATAAGCGAGCTTGTAGTAGATGTGACCAGCCTGCGTAGCTTCCGTCTTGTTGGTGCTCAAAGCGGGCTTCATCTGGTTGTCCTGTGTAAGAGCATCCAGGTTCTCATCCAGAACAATGTAGTAAGCCTTGTCGCTCGTCGACTGGATCAGAGTACCCGTCGCAGCAGGAACACGGCCACCGGCAATCTTCTCGAAGCTAACGGTGCGGTCGCTGGTCGTAGCGGTGTAAGCCACTTCGTCCGCGAAGGCAACTGCCTTGTCGTTGTTGCTGAAGGTAGCGTAGTACTTACCGTCAGGACCTTCGTTCAGGTTGAGAGCAGTAGCATCTGTCGTAGGAGTGAACTCAACCTTGAAGAAGCGCATGTACTGTGAACCAGACTCTCCACTCTGATAACCGGTAATATCCACATCACCAGCCTTTACAAAAATCATGAAGGTCTGATAGTTAGTCTTGCCGCTCGAAATCTGAGACTTCGTTCCATTGATATCCAATTGACGGTTATTCGAACCATTATCAGCAAACTTGACTGTAACGAATCCGTCAACAGTAGTATTGAACAGGATTTCCTTAGCGCAGCTGGGATAGTTCGTTCCATCGTCACTACGATGCAGATATTCACCGGCGAACTTCATGGAAGCCGTCTTGAAGTCAGCGCTGTTGATTACACCCGGAATACGATTCACGATAACGAACTCACCCTTCGCAGGAGTCGTAGACTGAGTCAGCTGAATCTGAGCATCTGCAACCTTGGCAAAATCCCATACGGTATGCGTAGAGATGGGCTCAACGTCAGTCTTGAGTTCAGCCTCGAACTTGCCGGCTGCATTCATAACGGTCGTATAACCAACTGCGCAGAAGTTCTTGCAACCTGCAGCACTGTTATCACCAAGTTTCGGGTCAGCACCCTCGTAGGTACCACCATTGATCTCAATGAGCTGAGTCGGTACATTTGCCTGATTCAAGCACATAGCGTTCTCGTGGTCAGGACCAACCGTAGTAGAAGCATTTGAGTACGAACCTCCGGTTACCTCAATCTTACTACCATCAAAGGCGTAAGCGCAACTACCGGTGATGCTGTTCACCTTGATCGTCAGACCGTCAACGAGGATTGCCTTAGCACCCGAACGAACGGTGATAGCGTCGCACTCGTTGTTGTACCCGTCGGCAGCGGTCTGTGTGAGAGCCGTACCGTCAATCGTACCGTTCTTGAAGGTAACAGTACCATACTGAATATTGAAGGCAGAACCATTACCGCAAGAGCGAGTCGGAGTGATGGTCTTGCCTCCGAGGTCAACCGTATAAGCGGCAGCCACAGCAGCATCCACACGAGCCGAGAGGGTAACATCGCTCAGTACCACGATTGTCTCATCAGCCTCAACAGCTGCGAATGCGTCAGCAAGCGTAAAGTACTGACCCTTGCCTTCAATCTTAGCAACCGGATCAAGTTCGGTACGACCGGTAGTAATCAAGTAGCTCTTACCATCGAAGGTGAAGGTAGCCTCAAACTTCTTGCCGTCTGAGCTGGCAGCTACATTAGCATCTGCCTCAGCATAAGGAGTAACCAGATCAGCGAGAGAAGTATCGAGATACTTAACACGACGCTGGCCAATGTACTTAACAATAGGTGCATTGTTCTTGTTATATACATCCGACAGAGCCAGTTCTACACCCGGTTGCAGGTTAGAAATATCAATGTCTGTACCATTCACACTAACCGAAGCCAACTCATCAGCCTCGCTGGCAATGATAGGACGCAGAACCTTAATGGCCTTTAGGTTCATAGAATTACCCTTCTGACGGAAGATACGCACCTTCGTCGTCACATTATTGTTTGTCAACCAATCCGATGTAACAACGGCGGTGAAGTCGTGAGCGTCTTTAGCACCATATGTATCCGTTGCAAGCCCCGTAGCAGCCCCATCTTCCGCAGAAACAGATTCCGGTTCTACCACGAAGTAACGCGTACCATCACCACCATTGGTACCACTTACAATGATGCGGTCACCGACAGCAAGATTGACACCATCCAACTCAATCTCAATGTAGTTATAATTTTGGCCTAACTTAAGCATGCTACTCGAAACAGAGAGCGCGCTGGAACCAGAGTGAGCAGAAATGGACTTACCCGTAGTAAGAGTACCATATTTTGCATCGTTCAAATTATAATCAGTATTGGAGCTGAAAGAAGCACTGGAAGCCGTCCAGGTGTAGTCGAACAAAGTCGTATACTTGGGTTGCTCGCCTTCCTTGAAGCTTACCTCATAAGTCTTGGTGGCGCGACGATCCTGTGCCAGAACGACTATCTTAGCCTTTTCAGAAAGAGTAGCAGCCTGGGTAGGAGCAACCGTTGCATGAGCCTCGTTCGCTACACCGGCAACCTGAGGAATAGCAACCGAAGCATACGGGTACTCATACTCGTAAGAAAGAGTAGCGGCAGCAAAGCCGGGGATATCAACGCCATCAACGGTCAAACTCTTCAGACTTGCGTCCTCAGAAGCGTCAATAACACCATAAGCACCACCTGCATTCTGAGACGTCGTCTTACCGGCAGGTGTGAAGATACCCCATTCAGACGTGATGTTATCATCATGCCAGGGATCATTGCCGTAGAAGGTACCACCGTTGATGATGAGGGCTGCATAGGTCAACGAGTTGTACATGTTGACGGTCAGCGCACTCATGCTCTTCTTGTACTCATAGGGCTCGGTGCTGTTGTTCTTGAACGTACCGCCATTGATGGTCAGTACGGCAGAAGTCTGAGCCGACGTTCCGACATAAGCCGTAGCCTCGTAGTGGTTATTGGTCTCGAAGGTACCACCCTCGATGGTGATGCTACCAGTGCGAGCCCATACGGCAATACCGGCATCCACAGCCTCGTTGGTAGAAGTAATCTTACCACCCTTAGCCGTGGAGTTATCCGTGATAGTGATGGTACCGCCATTATTCTTCAGGGTAGCCGTAGCATCGCTGGAGTTCCAAGTGTAGTTGTTCAGGTCGAGCGTGATGTTAGCCGCATTCTTGTACTCCTCAGCGCCATTGATGTTATCGAGCAACTTAACGGTCTCACCATCCTGAGCATCAGCAAAGGCCTTAGCAAGGCTGGTCTTCTTCACACCATTCACTTCAGCTACGTATGTATTATAAGTAATTGCATACTTCGTGAAGCCACCGTCACCACCTGTCTGAGCACTCTCGATGCAAACCAGATTAGTCTTGGTAGCGTCCAAGGCAATATCAATTGTACTACCGGATGCACCAGAAGCAGTCGGAGTAGAGAGTTTCTGTCCGTTTAAGTATACATTGATCTTACGAGAAGTTGCTCCGGAAGTAAGGGTCAGGGTCTTAGCCGCACTAATGAAATAGTACTGACGCGTAGTGCCCTTAGAGATTCGCTTATTAGCGCCACTCTTATTATCAGCCTTTGCAAACTTCAGTCCTTTACTGTCATCATATCCATAAGGATTGAATACCCAGCTGGGAACCGCATCAAAATTAGTAGTAGCCACATCCGCTGTTACATCAAGCGGAGTAATCGCCTTCGTCTCAATAGTATAGGTAATGAACTTCACACCATCCTCAGCGGTAAGTACATTCGTCGCTTTGTCGTACGTAGCACCAGCGGATTGCCAAGTGGTCTGCACGGTAGGAGCATCAGTTCCTGCCAAATAGGGCACCGTAATCTTGATGGACTTGATGTCACCAACACTCATGCCGGTAGGCAGAACGTCACCAGCGACATAGTAAGTCGTATCAGATGAACCATTCATACCAATGGCTCCATAAATACCGTTGGAGAACAAAATGCTATCCAGCTCGCAAGCCGAGCTACCAAGGGTAGTGATGGCTGCAACAGTAGAATTGGTAGAACCAACAGTATTTGTAGCGGTGCAGTATACATACTCCGTACCCTTAGCGGTGCCGGTGTACGTGTACGTTTCGGTTGTCGACTCCAACGCTGTGCTATCCATGGCCGCAGCCGTTGCCTTCTTCCACCATTGGTAGGATTGTGCACCCGTAGCTGCAATCGTGAGCACCTGGCTAGCATTCTTTGCTATCTCATAACTGGGATTCAGGTCAGTCGTGAAAGCAGGCTTCACAGCCGGAGCCTCGTAAGGAACATTCACCGTGTAGGTCGTAGAACCAATCGTAGCCGTACCCGTGTAGTTGCTGCCGCTCAAATTGAGGGTGACAGTCACATCAACCGTAGCATCCGTTTCGTCGGGATACGTATACTTCTTGCCAAGCGTGATTGTAGGCATGGTCTGGCAGGAAGCAGTAAGTGTAATCACATCATTATTGATGGTGTAATCCGTTCCCTCCGTAAGAGCCGATCCTTCCTTCTTCACGCCATTCAGAGCAGCAGAAGAAGCGCGAAGGACCTTAAACCAACTTACAGAGACATTCTGGTCAGCCTTAGCCGGACGTGACAGATAAATAGAGTTAATACCGCTTGCTAAATCTTCAGGAAGCACATAACTATTCTCTGCGTCGACAGCCCAGTTCGTGCCATTATCACCAATCAGGTCAGAAGCCGAACTATATACGTGCATCGACGAACTATATCCATTTAAATTCGTGCAGTAAGCAACCACCTTATCACCAGCCTGGAAATTACCCGAAGTAAGAGTTACGCCCATATAGGAACCTGTACTACCCAACTTACAACCGCCCTTTGCATCAATATCACCAAGACTGTTATAGGAGAACGTACCGCCAACAGTACCAGACATATCAGCAGCCTGTTTACTTGTCAGTTTAGCACGTACCAACCAGTTCACGGCCTCCCATTGGGCAGTAATGGTCTGTGCACCGGTAGCAGCAGCTTCAATAGAAGCAGGACTCCAACCCAAGAAGTGGAAACCACTTACATCATCCAGAGGATCAAAGGAGGCAATGCCGGTACCTTCCGCATACTTAGTGGGATAAGCTGACATATCAGCACTCTTTGTTTCAGCGTATGTGATTGCGGAGTATACGGTAGCGGCCTTCCATGTAGCCGTCAGAGTGACATCCTGAGCAGGCATTACGAACTTGCCTTCAGTAACCTCGGGAGCATCACCGGAAGCTACGCTAAGCGTCCATTTGTCGAACTCCTGACCATCAGGAGCGGTAAATGTGCAAGCAGGTAGAGTATATGAAGCACCCTCCATGACAGATACATCATCCATCGTGCCCGAACCACCACCAGCTGCAAACTTTACGTTATATGACTGAGGAGCCGCAGCAAACTCAATCTTGGTGATACTTACATTCGAGCCGGCTGGGTTGATGTACCACGTACCAGCTTCGAGAGCAAAAGATGTAGCAGCATTGGCTGTCGGAGTCGTCTCATTCGTTGTACCGTCAGCCGCGTTTGCGACGTAATATTTAGCAGTACCGCTGGTAGTTACTTTCAGCGTAGCAGCTGAGGGAAGCGTAAACTTAACATAGTTAGACCCAAGAGTCTTGAAAGGAACACTAGTAGCACTTAAAACACCATAGTTTGAAGTAGGAGCATGGAATTCAATATCATCTATTGTAGAAACAGCACCAGACTTCGCAGCAAGACGGCCCTTGTTTAGGTTCAGAACATAGCCATTCTCACCGGCCTTAGGAAGTGTCGTGCCATTCTCATGTACACGAATCTGGCAAATAAGAAGATTGGTATTACCTACACTAAGATACAACGTAGACCTACCCGTCATGGGAATAGTCCTAACATCACCACTTGTTCCATCGAAAGATAAGGTTTGAGGGGTGCAGTCTGCAACAGCAGCACCCTCTGGAACAACCAGTACAGTAAGATCTTTGCTGCTACTATTCGAGTTATAAACAACAAGCTCCACACTTGTCGCATTAGATTTGGTATCAAATGCAATGTACTTAGTGGGGTCGTAAACACCAATCAACGCTGAGTTGGTGGTGCCGAATAGCAAATAGTTTGTATACTTTACTCCATCAATTACATGATTTCCACTCTTCAAGTTAGTGTTCGGAAGACGGAAGTTAGTCGTATTGAGTGCACCATTCTCGATCATCTTATAGGTAGCAGCCGGTTCGGAAGCAGTAACAGTAATCTTCTTCTCAACTTTTGCCAATTTCGAGCAATAGTCGCCAGAACCAGTATAGCTGGCAGAGATAGTAGCCTCACCAGCAGCAAGATAAGTAATAACACCATCAACAACCTTGGCAACACTCTCATCAGTAGAAGCCCATGCAACAGAAACACCGCTTTGGTTCGTAGATACCGCAGCAGTCATAGAACCGCCAACCGTTCCATCAGCAGGCTCGGTCGTCCAATCGATGGTCGGAGTGGTGCATCCACTGGAACGAGTAATAGAAATCTCGTCAACGTAAGTGGAATTACCAGTTTGACGACAAATGTAAAATACTGTTTTTCCTACAATCTCATCAGTAGATTGAACCGTATAACTGCCACTCGTCCATGCAGCAGAATTTGCCTTTGCAATATTGAAATAAGCAGTGTAGGAAGAAGGGGTAGATGTGCTCGTGGTAAAAACTAATCCACGCCCCTGAGGATCACTTTTGTTGTCAGACGTCGTTGATACCACTTTTGCAGAGATGACATCACCAGTTTCAATAGCTTTCGAAAGAGTCACCTTCAGAACTGTATTGTTATTAGTCAAGCAAAAACCATAAGAACTGCAAGACGAAGCAATCATGTCTTTGGCACTTGACTGTCCATTCACAATATCAAGAGATCCACCCGTAATAGTCGCGTAAGATGATGCCGATGTTGTACCTGCTACAATACTCGTCTTACTGGTAGCGGTTACATCGGCGGAGAAAATCACCTCATCTCCCCAAACATTCCCGATGCCAATCGAGAAGAGCATCACCAGGAGGGGAAGGAGCCGGGTGACGAGTGAATGACTCAGCGAGCCGAAGGGGGATAATAGTCTCCCCATCGTAGTTCGCCGTAGAAAATCATTTTTCATAAGCATTAAAATTTAAAAGTTAATAATTATTGTTAATTTAGTTTTAATAATTCAGTTTACTATGCACGGCATCAAAAACGTAAACCACCGGCTTGCCATCCTCCAAGTGGATGACAGAGAAAGCAAAGTGGAAGTCCTCACAAATCATCTCTCGATACCCTTTAGCAACCCAAGACCGTCTAACCCTTGCCAACGGATATATGTTGGCGAAATTCCCCAACATGTAAACAGCATCATACAACCGATCCAACTTCCTCAAAACAGTCTCTCTATCCAGCGTCGGATGCATCTGCATAGACACTACATAAAAAGTCTCCAGCTCTCGGTGGACCTTATTGTCAATTTGAACGCGCATTACTTGCCGTCGTAGAAGTTGTTCACCAAAGCAACCAAACGTCGTTTAGACTCTTCAGCAGAAATACTGCGAGCCTCCATCTCAGCTCTGGTCATCGATATCTGACCCATAGCCATGTCTTGCGGCATCATCGGCATATGTGACCGCTCCATCGTAGAACCCATATTGTACATATCTTGCGTCATTTTTTCTGCCTACAAAGTTACTAAAAATATTTTAAATTTGCAAATGTTTGAGGAGAAAAGTGTTATTTTTTTGAAAATTGCAAGCAAACAATCTTTAAATCTTATCAAAAACAAGTTCCCGTCATCCAATCGAGAAGAGCATCACCAGGAGGGGAAGGAGCCGGGTGACGAGTGAATGAC
>X369_Koala__coassemble_167_pt1 | contig 14218 bp, 10 predicted proteins | sample X369_Koala__metabat2_high_PE_004 | metagenome-assembled genome bin X369_Koala | reverse complement strand
GTGTAGGACTCCCCTAAGCGAACCCACTCTCGTGGAAAACCAATGCAAAGTTACAAAAAAAAACGGACATTTGCAAATTTTTGAGCATATTTTTTTGATTTTTTTATGCGCGCAGACCTGATTCATACCCTCACCACCCAACTTCCCTTCGCCCCCAACCCGGGTCAGGAGCAGCTCATTGCGCGCTGGGCTTCCTTTCTCGTCGACCGCAATCCCCGCCGCTGTTTCATCCTGCGGGGCTATGCCGGAACCGGTAAGACCGCCCTCCTCTCTGCGCTCGTGCGTGCCCTGAGCGGACTCCAGGTCCCCTGCGTGCTGCTCTCCCCCACCGGCCGGGCGGCACGCGTCATGTCCCGCTACAGCGGTATGCCCGCCTTCACCATCCACCGCGCCATCTACCGCCGTCAACGCGATGGCCACTTTGCCCTCTCGCCCAACGGACTCAAGCGCGGAGTATTTATCGTCGACGAAGCCGGTATGCTCTCCGCCGAGCGCGATAACACGCTCTTCGGCTCCGGCTCGCTGCTCGACGACCTCGTTCGACACGTCTACTCCGTCCCCCACTGCTACCTCATCCTCGTCGGCGACGACGCCCAACTCCCTCCCATCGGCCAGACCTCCAGCCTCGCCCTCTCGGCTGATTTTCTTAGCGGCTATGGACTCACCGTCTACGAGCATGTCCTGACCGAGGTCGCCCGACAGGCACTGGACTCCATCATCCTCCGCAACGCTACCTCCGTCCGACTCTCTACCTCCATCGCTCACACACTCAACCACCTGCTCTTCGCACCGGATTTCGTGCGACTTGCGCCCTCCGAAGTCAGTTCCGCTATCGAGCGTAGCTATGCCTCCGTAGGCATGGCCGAGACGATCATCCTCACACGCAGTAACTTCCGCGCAAATATATACAACGCCGGCGTACGAGCCCAGATTCTCTGGAAGGAAGAGCTCCTCTCCGCCGGCGACCGACTCATGGTCAGCCGCAACAACTACTTCAGCCCCTCCGGCGAGTCGGAGGACGAAGCCTTCCTCGCCAACGGCGAGATGCTCGAGGTGCGCCGACTGCGGGGCGAGCGCGAACTGTACGGCTTCCATTTCGTCGATGCCCTCCTCTCCGGCATCGACCGCCCCTTCGAGATCGAACGCACCCTCTGGCTCGACACCCTCTCCACCGACCGACCCGAGGACGCCCACGCTATGCTGAACACGCTCTTTAGCCGCATCGCCTTGGACTATCCCGAGATACACAACCGCGCCGAACTGGTCAAACAGGTGACCGCCTCGCCCTATTATAACGCCCTCTGCATACGGTATGCTTACGCGGTTACTTGCCACAAGGCCCAAGGTGGACAGTGGAAGCACGTCTATATCGATGTGCCCCGCTCTGCTCCGGATTCCGCCACCACGTGGAGCGACACCGAGCAGCAACGCTGGCTCTACACCGCCATCACCCGAGCCACCGAACGCGTCTATTGGGTCGAACCCGAAAAAAACGAACGGACATGATCATTCATATCGGCATACTCACCGCACCCCATATCGAGGCGCTTCCCTCCGTTCACGACGGAGTCCCCACCACCATCCTTCGCGATGTGCGGATTGGTATCGGTTTCCACTGGGACCGACACGAGGAGCAGGAGTTCGAAGGGTCGATGGCTATCCGCCACAACACGGATGGCTCCGAGACCGCCATCAATACCATCGACCTGGAGGACTACCTCACGTGCGTCGTGTCGAGCGAGATGCGGGCAGACAGTCCGCTCGAACTGCTGCGCGCCCACGCCATCATCGCCCGCAGTTGGGCCCTCCGGAACCTCGGCAAACATGCCGAACTGGGCTACGACCTCTGCGCCGACGATTGCTGCCAACGCTACGAGGGAATCCGACGCCGCACCGAGCGGGCCATAGCGGCCGTTCGCTCTACCGCCGGACTCGTTCTCACCTACGATGGTCAGATATGCGACTGCCGCTACAGTAAGTGCTGCGGAGGCCGCACGGAGATCCCCTCCACCTGCTGGGACGACCTGCCCGACCTGCCGTACCTGACCTCCGTCGAGTGCCCCTGGTGCGACGCGCAGGCAGACCCCCGTCGCGAGGCCGTGCTCCTTTCCGTCCTCAACGACTACGATCTCGAGACCCGGGACTTCCACTCCTGGGTCGCCCGCTACGATAACCCGGAAGTAATCGACTTGCGGCCCCTCCGTCGCGGCCCCTCCGGTCGCATCGCTCAGCTCGAAGTGGTCTACCGCGACCGCACCCTCCGAGTCGGCCGTGAACTCGCTATCCGTCGATTCCTCTCCCCCACTTGCCTCAAGTCCAGCGCCTTCTCGGTCGAGCGGCAGTCCGAGGGCCACTTCCTGCTCCGCGGACGCGGATGGGGACACGGCGTCGGACTCTGCCAAATCGGTGCCGCCCTCTGGGCCGCCGATGGCGCGACGTACAAAGAAATACTAAATCATTACTATCCGGGTTCAACCCTTAAACCTTTGAACTTTTAAACTTTTATCTATATGTCTGTACAAAACAGCCGAATGACTACGGCAAAATTCAAAGCAATGAAAGGTCAGCAGAAACTCACCATGCTGACCAGTTACGACTACACCCTCGCCCACCTCGTGGACGCAGCCGGAGTCGATTCGTTCCTCATTGGCGATAGCGCCAGCAACGTCGTATGCGGCAACGCCTACACCCTGCCTATCACGGTCGATGAGATGATTTTCCTGGCTCGTGGCGTCGTTCGCGCCGCCGAGCACGCCCTCGTCATCTGCGACATGCCCTTCGGCAGCTACCAGGTCAGCGAAGAGGAGGCTGTCCGCAACGCTATCCGTATCCTCAAGGAGTCCGGTTGCGACGCCGTCAAACTCGAGGGCGGTGAGGAGATCCTCCCCGCTATCCGCCACATGATTGCGGCCGGTGTGCCCGTCTGCGGACACCTCGGTCTCACCCCCCAGTCCGTCAACTGCTTTGGCGGTTACGGACTGCGTGCTAAGGAGCAGGCCGAGGCCGAGAAACTCCTGCACGATGCCCAGCTCCTCGACCAGGCCGGTTGCTTTGCTATCGTGCTCGAGAAGATCCCCGCCGCGCTCGCCGAGCGCGTCACCGCCGCCGTCTCCTGCCCCACCATCGGTATCGGCGCCGGTGCCGCCACCGACGGACAGGTGCTCGTTCTCCACGATATGCTCGGACTCAACGAAGGCTTCAAGCCGAAGTTCCTCCGTCACTTTGCCGAATTGGGCGAGGAAGTAAAGAAAGCCGTTAGCGACTACTGCGAGGCGGTCCACTCCGGTTCATTCCCTTCCGCCGCCGAATCCTACTAATCCATGCGTCGCAAGGCTATCCTCTTTATCCTCCTGCTGCTCGCACTCGCAGCGCTCATCGCTTTCGACCTCCTGTCCGGACTCGGTGGCGATGAGCTCGATCGGCTTATCTTGCGCGAAGTCCGTATTCCGCGCGTGGTGACGGCTATCCTGGCGGGCGCGGCACTCAGCGTCAGCGGTCTGATGATGCAGACGCTCTTTCGCAACCCCCTCGCCGGACCCTATACCCTCGGCGTCTCGTCCGGCGCCTCACTCGGCGTCGCCCTCGTCACGATGGCCGGCGTGTCCGGCGCACTCTCCTCCCTCGTCGCGGCAGGAATAGTCGGCAGCACCCTCGTGCTGCTGCTGGTGATTATCATCGCCCGACATATCCGCAGTCACACCGCCATGCTCATCATCGGACTCATGATGGGCAGTATCGCCTCCGCCCTCGTAAACCTCATCCAGAACTACGCCAACCCCGATGCCCTCAAGCTCTTCATCACCTGGACCTTCGGTAGCCTAAGCAGCGTCAGCCTGTCTGACCTCGGGGGACTGGCCGCCCTCACGCTGCTGGGACTCGTCCTCAGCCTCGCGCTCATCAAGCCCCTCAACGGACTCGCACTCGGACTGAGTTACGCCCGCGCACTCGGTATCCCCATCGGTCGCGTCCGCGTGCTCATCGTCCTCGCTACCGGACTGATGGCCGGAGCCATCACGGCCTACTGCGGACCCATCGCTTTCATCGGCGTCGCCGTCCCGCATATCGCCCGCTCACTCATGGCCTCCGGCGATCACCGTACCGTCTTGCCGGCTACCGCACTCACGGGCGCTACCATCCTCGTCGCCTGTGATATCCTCACCCAACTGGGCGATTACCCCCTACCCGTCTCTACCGTCAGCGCCCTCTTCGGCGCACCCGTTATCATTTGGATTATCGCGCGTCAGCGCTAAAAAAACACACGTTTTTATGAAAAAAACTCATCTTTCTCTTCTTCTCTGTTTTCTCCTGACCCTGCTCGTCATCGGTGGCTCCCTCTGGGCCATCCGACTCCATCGCTCGTCCGAACCCCGCGATATAGTCGTTCTCTTCGACAACGATGTCCACTGCGCCATCTCGGGCTACGAGACCATGGCCGCCCTGCGCGACTCCATGCTCACGCTTACCCCGAACGTCACCGTCATCTCGATGGGCGATTTCGCCCAGGGCGGTCTGGCCGGTACGCTCAGCGAAGGCATGTATGTCGTCTCTATCATGAACAGCGTGCCCTACGACATCGCCACCATCGGCAACCATGAGTTCGACTACACCATGACCGGACTCTCTCGTATCCGTCACGCCCTCACCGCCCAGATGGTCTGCTGTAACTTCGGCCTGCTCGGCGGACCGGATCTCTTCCCGCCCTTCGCTATCCGCTCCTACCAGGGTCGACGCGTCGCTTTCATCGGCGTCGCCACCCCCACTACCTATAACACCAGCACACCCACCTACTTCCAGGACAGCCTCGGACATATCCTCTACGACTTCCACGTCGCCGATACCTACGCACGCGTCCAGGCCGCAGCCGATAGCGCCCGCTCCCTCGGCGCCGATTATGTCGTCGTCATGAGTCACCTCGGCGACGAGTTGGCCTGTGCTTACTCTACGGAGTTGATCCGTCGCACCCACGGCATCGATGTCGTCCTCGATGGACACTCCCACCACACCTTCGATACCCTCCTGCTTAACGACCACGGCGACACCGTTCGTTTTGCCTCTACCGGAACGAAGTTCGCCCATATCGGTATGCTCCGCATCCCCGTCGCCGGACCCATCGATGTCCGGCTGCTCCCCACCGCCACACTCGCCGACCTGCACAACGCCCGCACCCGTGCCGTCACGGATAGCATTCAGGCTCTCATTGACCGCACGGCTTCCGAAGTAATCGGTATCGCGGACTCCACCCTCTCCGATAGCCGGAACGGCCAACGTGCCGTTCGGGACCAGCAGGCCGCCATCGGCTCCCTCCTCTGCGATGCCTTCCGTACCGCTGCCGATGCCCAGATAGGTATCATGAACAGCGGCGGAATCCGCGCCTCCCTGCCTTCCGGACCCGTCACCCTGGGGGATATCATCTCGATCATCCCCTTCAATAACCGTATTTGGCGTGTCCGCGCAACGGGTCAGCAACTGCTCGACGCCCTTGAGGTCGGTGTGCGCGATTGGCCCGCCGAGAACGGCGACTATCCGCAGCTGATGGGATGTCGGTTTACGATAGACCCGGCGGGCAAGAGTAGTGTGGTGCTCGATTCCAACGGGATGTTCGTTTCCATCGGCGCCACCCGACGCATCAAGCGCGTCGAGGTCGAAAAAAATGGCGTCTGGACCCGTATCGATCCAAACGCCACCTATACCATCGGCGGTCAGAGTTATATCCTGCGCTCTGGCGGCAGCAGCGGAGCTTATGCCGCCTTTACGCCTGAGGCCGGACCGCTCATGACCGACGTCGAGGCCGTTGTTTCCTTTATTCGTTCCTCATGTGCAGCGCCCCATCACGTACTTCCACCACCACCGGCTTCGTCCGCTCTACCTGACCGGCAATAATCGTCCGGCTCAGCTCGTTCAGCACCAGTCGCTGTAGCGCCCGCTTCACGGGTCTCGCTCCGAACTCGGGGTCGTAACCCTCGTGGGCGATATAGCGTATCGCGTCGTCCGTCACCCTTAGGTCGATGCCCTGCTCCTCCAGCATCCTGTGCACCCTGCCTACCTGCAGGCTCACCACCTTCCTTATGTCGTCTTCCGTCAGTTCGTCGAAGGTAATGATGTCGTCCACTCGGTTGATGAACTCCGGCCGCACGGACTTCCTTAGCTGCTCCTCCGTGTAGTTCGAGGTCATGATGATCACCGTGTTCTTGAAGTTCACCGTTCGGCCCTTGTTGTCCGTCAGTCTCCCGTCGTCCAGCAGTTGCAGCAGCACGTTGAACACGTCCGGATGCGCCTTCTCGATCTCGTCAAACAGCACCACCGAGTAGGGTTTCCTCCTCACCGCTTCCGTCAGCTGACCCCCTTCGTCGTACCCCACGTACCCCGGAGGCGCGCCAATCAGTCGCGTCGCGCTGAACTTCTCCTGGTACTCGCTCATGTCGATTCGCGTAATCAGGTTCTCGTCGTCGAACAGGTAGTCCGCCAGCGCCTTCGCCAGCTCCGTCTTACCCACACCCGTTGTGCCCAGGAAGATGAAACTGCCTATCGGGCGCTTCGGGTCTTGCAATCCCGCACGGCTCCTTCGTATCGCGTCGCTCACGGCCGTGATGGCCTTGTCCTGACCAATCACGCGCTTGTGCAGCTCCTCCTCCAGCCTCAGCAGCTTGTCCCGCTCGCTCTGCAGCATCTTCGCCACCGGTATGCCCGTCCATCTCGCTACGACCTCCGCGATGTCGTCCGCGTCCACCTCTTCTTTGATCAGCTTCTCGCCCGCCATCGCGTCTATCGCTTCCTTCGCCGCTGCAATCTTACTCTCCGCGTCCTTGACCTTGCTATAGCGTATCTCCGCTACCTTCGCGTAGTCGCCTTCGCGCTCGGCTACCTCCGCCTCGTGTTTCAGGGTCTCCAGCCGCGCCTTCTCGTTCTGGATCGTCGCCACGTACCCTTGCTCCTTCGTCCAGCGGGCATTGATCTCGTCCCGCTGTTTCTTGAGCTCCGTCAGCTTCTCCTCTACTTTCTTCAGCCGCTGCTTGTCGTCCTCGTCCTTCGCGTCGCGCTTCACGGCCTCCCGCTCTATCTCCAGTTGCGCAATCTGCCGTTCCAGGTTGTCCAGCTCCTCAGGTTTGCTGTCCACTTCCAGCCTTAGTTTCGCCGCCGCCTCGTCAATCAGGTCAATCGCCTTATCCGGCAGGAACCGGTCCGTGATGTACCGCGTCGACAGCGTCACCGCCGCAATAATGGCGTCATCCTGTATCCGCACCCTGTGGTGCGTCTCGTAGCGCTCCTTCAGGCCTCGCAGTATCGAGATGCTCGCCGCCTGATCCGGTTCGTCCACCATCACCGTCTGGAATCGCCGCTCCAGCGCCTTGTCCGTCTCGAAGTACTTCTGGTACTCGTCCAGCGTCGTCGCACCGATGGCCCTTAGCTCCCCTCGCGCCAGCGCGGGTTTCAGGATATTCGCCGCATCCATCGCTCCGCTGCTCTTGCCCGCACCCACCAGGGTGTGAATCTCGTCGATGAACAGGATAATCTCCCCCGCCGCTTCTATCACTTCGTTCACCACGCCCTTCAGCCGCTCCTCGAACTCGCCCTGGTACTTCGCGCCTGCAATCAGCGCACCCATATCCAGCGAGTAGATCTGCTTGCTCTTCAGGTTCTCCGGCACGTCGCCCCGAATAATCCGGTGCGCCAGCCCCTCCGCAATCGCAGTCTTACCTACACCCGGCTCACCAATGAGTATCGGGTTGTTCTTCGTCCGGCGCGACAGGATCTGCAGCACCCGCCGTATCTCCTCGTCGCGTCCAATCACCGGGTCTAACTTCCCCTGCCTCGCCCGCTCGCACAAGTTCTGCGCAAACCGACTCAAATTCTCTGTTTTCTGATTCGTGTTCATATCTTTGTGTATTTAAAATTTCTAATTTCCCATTTTGCATTTTACATTTATCATTTTGCATTTTCCATTTTCCATTTTCCATTTTGCATTTATCATTTTCCATTTTCCATTTTCCTTTTTCCATTTTCCATTTTGCATTTATCATTTTGCATTTTACATTTAACATTTTCCATTTTCCATTTCCCATTTTACCCCCCTTCCCCAAACTCCGTACCACGCCCCAAACCTCTGCCATTTTGTTAGTCTCTTGTCAGTCTTCGTCTTCGTCTTTCCCGTTTATATGTTTGGAGCGTGTTACGCTCTTCCTTCCGTCGCTCTGCCGCTCCGCTTGTTTACGCTCCTCCTTCCGTTGCTCTGCCGCTCCGCTTGTGCTCCGCCACCCTTGGCGGTGTCTTTACCAGTCCTGATTTACGATAGATTTACAAGTCCCGATTCAAGCACCGAAGGTGCGCCTTTTAATAATCGTATTAACCCATTTACGCTGGATTTCCCAGTCCTGATTTACGATAGATTTAAGTTTAACGTTAGGGTTAAGGTTAAGGTTAAAGCATTTTGAAGCGACCATAGGGAGCCATTTTGTTCGAGCTTTAGCGAGCATTTTGTCTGGCGGCTTTTGCTCCCTTTGGGAGCAGCATGGGGAGGACGATTAGTGGGTATTGATTGTTTTTCGTCCGATAGCCCGTTGACTCCGTCAGGAGTATTGACAGGTGGAATATCGGCCGTTGGGAGCTCGCTCACAAAAGGACGATACTACAACTGGCAATAAAACCACCGACAGGTGCTACGGGATAGCGGAGGTATTTAAGCGATAGCGGTTGTATTTGTCTCACCCCCGCATCGCAAAGGCCAAAAGCCGCCAGCATTTTGATCTAATACGCACAAAAAAAGACCCGCCTCAACGACGGGTCTCTTTTTCATATTGGGGGAACCCAATCCTACCACGCGGTGCCTTGCATGCGGAGGTACGACTTGTAGCGCCACTGGGCATTCTCCTTCGCGGCAGCGAACAGCTCGGCGGCTTCGCCGGGGAACTGCTTCATGACGCTGGCGAAACGTACCTCGCCCTTCAGGTAGTCCTCGAAGCCGTTCCAATCGGGCTCCTTGCTGTCCAGCGAGAACGGGTTCTTGCCCTCGGCCTCCAGAGCGGGGTTGTAACGCCACAGGGCCAGTAACCGCACTTGACGGCTTTGTTCTCCTCCTCCTGGCTCTTGCCCATACCGGCCTTCAGGCCGTGGTTGATACACGGAGCGTAGGCGATAACCAGCGACGGTCCGGGATATGCCTCTGCCTCACGAATGGCCTTCAGGGTCTGAGCCTGGTCAGCACCCATCGCGATCTGTGCCACGTATACGTATCCATAGGTGGTCGCAATCATACCCAGGTCCTTTTTGCGCACACGCTTGCCGCCTGCGGCGAACTTAGCAATCGCGCCCAGCGGCGTAGCCTTGCTGGCCTGTCCACCGGTGTTCGAGTATACCTCCGTATCCAGTACGAGGATGTTCACGTCCTCGCCGCTGGCAATCACGTGATCCAGTCCGCCGTATCCGATATCGTAGCTCGCACCATCACCACCGATGATCCACTGACTGCGCTTTACCAGGTGATCCTTCTCTTTCAATATCTCCTTGCAGTGGTCGCAGCCGCATTTCTCGCAACCCGCCACAATCTGCGGAGCCAGGGCCTTCGTCGCGTCCGCGTCGTTCTGCTTCTCGATCCATTCCTTGAAGAGCGCCTTCAGCTCAGCCGGGCACTTCTCGCACTCCTGACCTTCGGTCATCAGGCGAGTCAGACGCGCCTTCATCTTCTTGTTCGCAATCGCCATACCCAGACCGTATTCGCAGAAGTCCTCGAACAGGCTGTTCGCCCAGGCCGGACCCTGACCCTTCTCGTTCTTGCAGTACGGTGTGCTCGGTACACTGCCCGAGTAGATACTCGTACAACCCGTTGCGTTAGCCGCAATCTCACGGTCGCCGAACAGCTGCGCAATCAGCTTCACGTACGGAGTCTCACCGCAACCCGAGCAAGCGCCCGAGAACTCAAACAGCGGAGTCGCGAACTGGCTGTTCTTCACGTTCGCCTTGATGTCAATCAGCTCCTGCTTGGTCTTCACGTTCTTCACGCAGTACTCCCAGTTCGCGGCTTCTCCCAGCTCGCCCTCCAGGGGTACCATCTGCAGCGCCTTGCCGTTCTTCGGATTACCCGGGCAGACGTCTACGCAGTTGCCGCAACCCAGGCAGTCCATCACGCCTACCTGCATCCGGAAGTACATACCCTTCATCGGAGCCGGTGCCGCCATCTGGATCTGGGCCGCACTCAGTCCCGCGTGCTCCTTCTCGTCCATCACGAACGGACGGATGCAGGCGTGAGGACATACATACGCGCACTTGTTACACTGGATACAGTTCTCGGCCGTCCACTTCGGTACGAACGCACTCACACCGCGCTTCTCGTACTTCGCCGTACCCGGCTCCCAGGTGCCGTCCTCGATGCCCTTGAAGGCACTAACCGGCAGCAGGTCGCCGTCCTGACCATTGATCGGACGAACAATCTTATTGATGAAGTCGTCTCCGTCGGTGTATACCTTCGGCTGCTCCTCCAGCTTCGACCAGGCCGCATCAATCGCCAGCTCCTTGTATTCGTTTCCGCGATCCACGGCGGCGTAGTTCTTGTTCACGACGTCCTCACCCTTCTTGCCGTAACTCTTGACGATGAAGTGCTTCATCTCCTCGACAGCCTTCTCCACGGGGATGACCTCCGTGATGCGGAAGAAGGCCGACTGCAGGATGGTGTTCGTACGGTTACCCAGACCAATCTCCTGCGCAATCTTCGTGGCGTTGATGTAGTATACCTTATTGTGGTGGTCCGCAAAGTACTTCTTGACCTTGTTCGGCAGGTTCTTCACCAGCTCCTCGCCGTCCCACATCGTGTTCAGCAGGAACGTACCGCCGTCCTGCAGGCCGCGGGTGACGTCGTACATCTGCAGGTACGCCTGCACGTGGCAGGCCACGAAGTTCGGGGTCGTTACCAGGTACGTCGAGTGAATCGGCTGGTCGCCGAAACGCAGGTGCGAGCAGGTGAATCCACCGCTCTTCTTACTGTCGTAACTGAAGTAAGCCTGGCAGTACTTGTCCGTCGACTCACCGATGATCTTCACGCTGTTCTTGTTCGCGCCTACCGTACCGTCGGCACCCAGGCCGTAGAACTTAGCCTGGAACAGACTCTTGTCGCCCATCGCTACCTCTTCGCCAACCGGCAGGCTGAGGAAGGTCACATCGTCGTTCACGCCTACCGTGAAGTGGTTCTTCATCACCTTCAGGTTCATGTTGTCGAATACGGCAATCATCTGCGCCGGCGTCGTGTCGTTGCTGCCCAAGCCATAGCGACCGCCTACGACCTCAATCTTGTCCATTCCCAGCTCCTTCAGGCCGTCGATGATATCCAGGTACAGCGGCTCGCCGTTCGCACCCGGCTCCTTCGTGCGGTCCAGTACCGTGATGCGCTTTACGCTCTTCGGCAGCGCTTCCTTCAGGTACTTCAGGCTGAACGGACGATACAGGTGAACGTTGATCATACCGATCTTCTCGTCTTTCTTGTAGTCTATCACCTCGCGGATGGCCTCGCACACGCTACCCATCGCAATGATGATGTTCTCCGCATCCTTCGCGCCGTAGTAGCTGAAGGGACGGTACTTCCGGCCCGTGATCTTGCTGATCTTATCCATGTAGTCGCTCACGATCTCCGGAACGGCATCGTAATACGGGTTGCTGCTCTCGCGGTGCGCAAAGAACACATCCGGGTTCTCCGCCATACCACGCATCACGGGACGCTCGGGACTCAGCGCGCGGTCGCGGAACTCCTGCAGCGCCTGCTGGTCTACCAGCGGCATCAGGTCTTCCTGGTTCACCACCTCTACCTTATTGTACTCGTGACTCGTGCGGAATCCGTCGAAGAAGTTCAGGAACGGTACGCGGCTCTTCAGCGTAGCCAGATGCGCCACACCCGCCAGGTCCATTACCTCCTGTACACTCGCCTCCGCCAGCATCGCAAAGCCCGTCTGACGGCAGGACATCACGTCCTGGTGGTCACCGAAGATACACAGCGCGTGACTCGCCAGCGTACGCGCACTCACGTGGAATACGCACGGCAGCAGCTCGCCTGCAATCTTGTACATGTTCGGGATCATCAGCAGCAGTCCCTGCGACGCCGTGAAGGTCGTCGTCAGCGCGCCTGCCTGCAGCGAACCGTGCACCGCGCCCGCGGCACCTCCCTCGCTCTGCATCTCTTGTACCAGTACGGTCTCGCCGAACATGTTCTTACGGCCTTGTGCGGCCCACTCGTCTACGTTCTCTGCCATAGGCGATGACGGCGTGATGGGGTAGATCGCCGCTACCTCGCTGAACATATACGCAATATGCGCAGCCGCGGTGTTACCATCACAAGTCATGAATTTCTTTTCAGCCATTGTGTTTGTTTTTTAATTGGTTTATATTATTGGTTTTCGTTTTCGTCTTCGTAGCGCTTGCGCGTTTCGTTTTCGTTAGACAAAACCGTTGCTATCTTTGTTTAACAAAAACCTTAAAAACCTCCGCTATCCCGCAGCACCTAAAGGTGTCTCGTTGTTCGTTGTGACAGCGCCTGCCTGTGAGCAAGCTCCCGTCAGTCGTTGTCCCATCTACCAACACCCCTATCGGGGCTACCGGGCTACCGGACGATAAACAAGAAAAACAACTTTTACCAGTCCTGATTTATGTTTTATAAGTCCAGATTTACGATAGATTTACAAGTCCTGATTCAAGCGAAGCGCCTTTCTAAAATCGTCATATATCCATTTACGTCAGATTTACCAGTCCTGATTTATGCTCGATTTAAGAGAATAAGGTTTTTTACCGGTTTATCGTCCGACCGATAGGTTTGACTCGTTAGAGTTGGGGATGAAGATGGGTAGCGACTGTCTGGAAGCTTGCTTACAAGCAGGAGTTATCCGTCTTTAACCCAATCGGGCCGTAGGTCAGATACCTATCGGGAGGAGGTTTTTCCGGTTTTTGTTTTTAATTCTACCCCCCGCTAACCGCTAACCCCTAGTACAAGAACCCCAGCAGCCACAGCGGAATCGCATTCCCTCTCCCCATCTCGATATCCCCAATCGCCGTCGGACGAATCGACTCGCGGTCCGGCGCCTTCGCCCGTACGTCGAAGTAGTACTTCCCATCTACCACGAACATCGCACTCCGCTCCGTCGAGTTCACCTTGTGGGACATGTGCATCACGTTATAGAAGTAGATCTCGTACATCTCCTGCGGCTCGATATCCGGATGAATCAGGTGGATGATATTCGTGTTCTGCGTGTAGATCCGCGAGGGCTTCATCGGGAACTGCTTCCCCTCCTGGTACAGCAGGTTCAGCAGCCGCGCGTCCTTTAGGTACTTGATGTAGTTCATCGTCGTCGCCCGACTCAACTCAATCTCCTCACTCACGCTCGATATGTTCAGGCTGCACGGCGTCTGCAGCAGCATCTGGTACAGCAGCTTCCGCAGCTTCGGCAGCAGACTCACCTCAATCTGCCTGATGATCAGCACATCCACCTCCAGCACCGTGTTGATCGTCTTCAGCAGCTCGCTGTCGAAGTCCGAATTCTCCCTGTAACTCGGGTAGTAACCGTGATTCAGGTAGTCCCGGAAGTAGTCCATCGGGTGAATCAGCTCGCATATCTCCCGCGCGATAATCTCATGGTTATGCAGAATCTCCTCCAGACTGTAGCTCCGGAAGTTCCGGTTCGTCTGCAGACAGAGGTACTCCCGAAAACTGAATCCCCTCAGGTTGTATACATCCACTACGTTGCTCAGCTCGCGGTTGTCCTCCTCCAGCGGCATCACCGGCGAAGCCGCAAACACAATCTTCAGGTCGTGATACCGGTCGTAGCACTTCCTTAGCTCGTGCGACCAGTTGGGGATCTTGAACACGTTGTCCAGCAGCAGCGTCTGACCGCCCGCCTTCACGAACTTACCCGCAAACTCTACCAGCGAGTGCTCCGCAAAGTACAGGTCGTTCATGTTCACGTACAGGCAACTGCGCGAGTCGTCCGACTTGCTCCGATGACTCGATGTGGCCAGGTGCGCCTCACGGGCTATTTGCTCCATTTTGTCCAGCTCCTTCGCCCGAACGAGCAGAAAGTCGGTCTTACCGACACCTCGGGCACCCTTGATGGCGATCATGCGATTGTCCCACTTGATTTCGTCCATCAGTTGTCGGCGAATCGGGTACTTGGCGTGTTCTACCAGGAAATCGTGTGTTTTAAAAAAAGCTTCCAGCATAGCGCGCGGATTTAAGGGATTTCAAAAATGATAT
>X369_Koala__coassemble_165_pt1 | contig 14441 bp, 15 predicted proteins | sample X369_Koala__metabat2_high_PE_004 | metagenome-assembled genome bin X369_Koala | reverse complement strand
AGCCTATATCGCACTGGGACGCCCATTATGAATTCTTGGATACGTTTTCGGGGGTATTTTGTTCTTATCTAATGGCATCATAATCATCAATCAGTTCGTAGTTGGTACTCCGGCCACCCTCTTCGGTTCGGCGGAGGACACCCTTTTGTATCAAATCGTCTATGTCACGCAGAGCGGTATCCTGGGAGCAATGATTCATTTTAGCCCATTTGCTGGTGTTTAATTTTCCCTCCAATCCATCCCATAGCAGGTTGATTATTTTCCGTTGGCGTTCACTAACCGGCACATCGTACATACGTTGCCAAAATGCAGCCTTCGCCAGCGTACGAGTGGTTGTCGCCATGGCAGAAAGAAGGGCAGAACGCAGGGCGGTTAGGAACCAAACAAGCCAATCGGTGACATCCATGTCCGCCTTTTGTGCCCGCTCCAATACAGCGTAATAATCCCCCCGAGAACGCATAATCTCGGCAGACATGCTATAGAAACGACGTTCACTCCTGTCCGCCCGTGCCAACATCATCTCTGTAATAGTACGGGTAATGCGACCATTGCCGTCATCAAAGGGGTGAATAGTCACAAACCACAGGTGTGCCAAAGCTGCGCGAAGTAGAGCATCGGTGTCACTGGGCGAATTGACCCACGACAAGAATTGCTCCATCATTGCCGGAACCATCGAACTATCCGGTGCCTCATAGTGAACCTTCTGTTTCCCCATCGGACCAGACACCACTTGCATCGGTTCTGACCCTGTGCGCCAACGTGCCACTTCTATCTTATAACCATCGCTATAGCCGGTAGGAAATAGGGCTGCGTGCCACCCGAATAGCCGTTCTGTAGTCAGGGGCGCGTCATAGTTTTGTGTCGCCTCTATCATCGCATTCACAACCCCCTCGGTATAGTGGTCGGATAGGTGATCCCGATCCACCATCACACCCAGATGCCGTGCTACGGAACTGCGGACACTATCCCGACTCAATTCTACTCCCTCAATGCGCGATGAGTCGACAATCTCCTCGGTCAGCGCGTCAAGATGACGCTGCACACCTTCAAATCCCAGCGTGGACATGCGTCCAATCAGTTGTCCTTGGAGACTTCGCACCTCGCCCAGCAGGTTGAGCAGTCGTTCTGCATCCCATGTAAAGCATGGCCAATTCTCGTGTTGCCAAAGATATATTGCCCTCATATTTTCCGTATATTTGCGGAGATTAACGTTCTTTTTCTCCGCATAAATAATTTGTTTATTTCCCCAAGAAAGGATATTTTCGACCACAAAGTTACAAAAAATATTTCAAATATGCAAATATTTATGGAACTAAAACTATTTTTTCTGGAGCTCGGGGCAGCGGAGGAGGAAGAACATGGCGACGAGGGCACTGAGGCCGTCGGAGAGGGGCATAGCCCACCAGACGCCGAGGATTGGGTCGGGGAAAAGCATCGGCAGCAGAAAGAGCAGCGGTATGAGGAAGATGACCTGTCGGCTGAGGGAGAGGAAGATAGCGATATGGGCGCGACCGATAGACGTGAAGAAATTGCCGGTGACCATCTGGAAGCCCACGCACCACATCATGCAACAGATGATGCGGCAGGGGAGGACGGAAGTGGCGATAAGGGATGGGTCGGTGGTGAAGACCCGAGCGAGCCAGGAGGGTACGGCCATACCAAGCACAAAGACCATCGACATGACGAGGCTGGCCGCCACGGCCGTGAGGGAGAACGCCCTGCGCATTCGCGCATAGGAGCGTGCGCCGAAGTTATAGCCCACCACGGGCTGCATGCCCTGGTTGAGGCCCATGACGAACATCGCGAAGATGAACGTGAAGCGGAAGACGATACCGTAGGCCGCCACCGCCATATCGCCCCCATAGCGGACGAGCTGGTTATTGATAGCCACGACGACGAAGCAGTGGGCGAGGTTCATGAGGAAAGGACTGAGACCGATAGCGAGCACGCCATGCGTGATACGGCGATCGAGAATCCAGATAGAGCGGCGGATATGGATGAGCTGGCGGCGGTCGAAGAAGAGAACGAACTCGTAGAGGACAGCGACGACCTGAGCCAACACCGTAGCGAGCGCCGCGCCACGGACGCCCATGTGGAGACCGAAGATAAAGAGCGGGTCGAGGACGGTATTGAGCGTAACGGCAAGGATAGTAGCCGTCATCGCCTGGAGCGGACGGCCCATACTGCGCAGGACGTTATTGAGGCCGAAATAGAGGTGGGTGAAGACATTACCGAGGAGGATGGTATACATATACTCCCGCGCGGGGACGAGGGTTGCGGGGCTGGCACCAAAGGCGAGGAGAATCGGGTCGAGCCAGATGAGGCCGGGGATCATGACGAGGGTGGAGATAACGATATTCATGAGGATAACGTTACCGAGGATGCGGGAAGCGGTCTCGTACATACGTTCGCCCAACTTGATAGCCACGAGCGTACCGGCGCCCACGCCGACGAGGCTGCCAAAAGCCGCACAGATGTCCATGAAGGGCTTAGCGATAGTCAGTCCGCCGAGCGCGATAGCGCCGCAGCCGTGACCGATAAAGATAGAGTCAACGAGATTGTACAGTGAGGAGGCCATCATGGCGATGATGGCCGGCGTAGCGTAACGGACCAGCAAACGGCTGACCGGCGCAGTGCCTAGTTCCTCAGCGGTGTTCATTGCGTATTTGCGGTTAGGGGTTAGAGGTTGGCCGCTATATCCGCAAAGATGGCAGCGGCGGGATGACCGGGCTGAAGGGCGATAGGTTCGCCCGAATCGCCGCCCTCGCGGATAGACTGGACCAGGGGAATCTGGCCCAAGAGCGGCACCCCGAGTTCGTCGGCCAGGAGGCGTCCGCCGTCGCGACCGAAGATATAGTAGCGGTTATCCGGCAATTCGGCCGGGGTGAACCAAGCCATATTCTCGATGATACCGAGCACGGGGACATCGATTTTTTCGTTGCGGAACATATCGACCCCCTTGCGGGCATCGATGAGGGCGACGGGTTGCGGGGTGGTGACGACAATGGCGCCGGAGAGGTGGAGGGACGAGACGAGGGTGAGGTGGATATCGCTGGTACCGGGCGGAAGGTCGATAAGCAGATAATCGAGCGGTCCCCAGTTACCGTCCTCGATGAGTTGCTTAAGCGCATTAGACGCCATGCCACCGCGCCAGACGACAGCCTGGGCGGGGTCGAGGAAGAAACCGACGCTGAGCATCTTGACCCCATAGCGAAAGACGGGTTCGATGAGGTCGCGGCCATCGACGGTAACGGCGACGGGTCGGTAGTCCTGGCAATGGAACATAAGCGGCTGGGAAGGGCCGTGGATATCGGCATCGAGGAGTCCAACCCGCAGGCCGCGCTGGGCAAGGGCGACCGCGAGGTTAGAGGCGACGGTAGACTTACCGACGCCACCCTTCCCACTATGGATAGCGATGATACGCGTAGAGGCAAAGGGAGACGAGGGCGCGGGGTCCTCATGTTTGAGCGTCTGGCGGCGGAACTTAGGGTGGATAGTAACGGCGGCATCGGCATCGACATAGGTCGTGATGGCCGACTCGGCCGCCCGCAGCAGGGAGCGGAGGAAGGGGTCGTTCTCGCGCTCGAAGATAAGGGAGAAGGAGACCGCCTTGCCGCTAATACGGATATCGTCCTCGAGCATACCGGACGAGACAATATCGAGACCCGTTCCGGGGTAACGCACGGAACGGAGGGCATCGGTTATTTGGGAAGGATACATAGCTTAAGAAGTTCGATGGAATCGGCCATAGGAGCGATAGGAGTCGCGCTCGATATCGAGCTGGGGCTCCACAAGCGGCGCAGGGACGAGGTTCCAGCAGAGGTACTTGATAGTCATGCCGCGTTCGAGCCACTGGTGCTCGTAGTGGGTCTGGAGTGCACGGGCGTCGTCGAGAACGGCGGAGGGGGGAGCGGCATAGAGGTCGGAGGCATCCGCGAGGACGGGATAGACATTGAGTCGCAGCATCTCGCGGGTATAGGTGTAGAGGAAGGGAGAATCGGTCTTAAGGTGGATACGTCCGCCGGGAGACATGATATGCTCGTAGCGCGCCATAAAGAAAGTAGAGGTGAGACGCTTGGAGGCCTTACGCATCTGGGGGTCAGGGAAGGTAATCCAAATCTCGGAGACCTCACCGGGCGCGAAATAGGAGGCGATGAACTCGATAGAGGCGCGGAGGAAGGCGGCGTTGGTGACGCCGTCGGTATAGGCCGCCTTGGCCCCGGCCCAGAGGCGGGCGCCCTTAATATCGACCCCAATAAAATTGCGGTCGGGATAGAGGCGTGCGAGGCCCACGGTATACTCGCCTCGGCCGCAGCCGAGTTCGAGCACGATAGGATGGGTGTTATGAAAAACCGAGTCATGCCACCGACCGGCCAGTGCGGAGGGCTCGAGGTCCTGGCACTGGAAGGCATTCGGGAGCGTAGCGAGCTCGGCGAACTTACGGAGCTTATTCTTGCCCATCGTCCTGCCTCCTAACCGTAACACCCACATCCGTAATCGTCGGCAGGGAGAGTTGACGCATACCGTGGCGGACATCGAGTTGGACCTGCAGCGGCAGGTGCACGCCGGTGAGATAAGGCACGGTGAGTTCGTAGAGCGAGCCCATGCGTCGACCGAACCAGTGACCGCGCTGGTCGGCGAGGTAGAGTTCGAGCGTATCGGTACGTCCGGCGCGATCGATAAAGAGCCACAGGTTCTGGTAGGGGTAATCGGTCGTATGGCGGACATGAATCTCGACATCGTAGGCAGCGGAGGAGTCCGGCACAACGACGGGGAAGTGGAGGGCACTATCGGCCGACCAGCCCTGACGGTCGACGGAGAGAAAATCGCCGTAGACCGTATCGCGGCTACAACTACTCAGCACGATGCTCGCGAGGAGCATGGGGATGATGACCGCCACGCGGACCATTCTGGAACTTCTGACCATGATTATTATGACCTTGATTATTTCTGCGATTCTTATCAAACCGGTGGACATCGTCCTGTCCAACGACATTAATGAAGCCGACCTCGGCGGGAGCGGCGGCAGCGCGTCCACCGAGATTTTCAGGCTTGATACCCTGTGCGTTTTTCTCGATGATTTCGTGGGCACGATCGATGGAGATAGTCTCGAGTCCAACAGGCTTAAAGAGCTCGGTGGAGTACGTGACCATACCGGCCAGGGGATCGGCGGAGAAGTAGAAGTAAGTATGCTCGCGGGTCTCGAGGTGGACGTTACGCTGGGGGAGGTGAGAGACGGCCTCCTCGTAGGTAGGAACCTCGTAGTTGAGGCAGCACTTGAGTTTAGCGCACTGTCCAGCCATCTTCTGGGGATTGGGGCTGACGTTCTGGATACGGGCGGCGCTGGTACCGACCGAATTGAAGCGGGTCATCCAGGTAGAGCAGCATAGTTCGCGACCGCAAGGTCCCGTTCCGCCGATTCGTCCGGCCTCCTGCCGGGCGCCAATCTGCTTCATCTCGATACGGACGCGGAACTGCTCGGCATAGACCTTAATAAGCTGGCGGAAGTCGACGCGTCCGTCGGCGATATAGTAGAAGATAGCCTTGCTGCCATCGCCCTGGTACTCGACATCGCCAATCTTCATCTCGAGTCCGAGGGACTTAGCGAGTTGGCGGGCGCGGATCATCGTGTCCTGCTCCTTACGTCGCGCCTCGGCAGCGCGGGATAGATCCTGGTCGGTAGCCACGCGGAGCACCTGGCGGATCTCGTAACGGGACATGTCGAGTTGGGCCCGCCGGATCTGGTGGAGGACGAGTCGACCGGTGAGGGTGACCTCACCGATATCGAAACCGGGATTGGACTCGACCGCGACGAGGGTCCCCTTAGCAAGCGGGAGGTGGAGGGAGTTATGGAAATAGACCTTACGGGTATGCTTGAACTGCACCTCGACCAAGTCGGTCTGGGCGACGTTATCGCTCAGGTCGCTGAGGTAATCCACCACGGGCAGCATATGGTCGCTATTGCGGCGGAAGGCGTCCGAGCCGAGTCGGCAGGAGCCGTTATTGAGAGTAAATTCGTTATCCATTATTTCTTGATAAGAACAATCATTTGCAAACACATATCGAAGAAGACGATTCGGGCGTTGCCGTTCTGGGCAATCTGCTGCTCGGCGCGATCGAGTTCGAGCATGATGCGCTCGACATTACCGCTGTGGATAAAGGGTGCGAAGCGGCTGCTAAAGGCAGATTCCTCGGGGGTCTGGCAGGCGAGAGAGGGAACGATATTCTGGATGAAATTCTCCCGAACCTGTCGCTGAGCATACTGGAGGAATGCCTTCTGTCGCTCGCGTCCGACGCGGGCGTCGGCGATGCGGAGAGACCAGTCGCGGATAGCGCGAAGGGCGTCGAACTTACGGTAGGGATCCTTGATTTGGCCGATAGTATACGCATTGCGCATGAGGGCAATGAAGTCCTCGAAGAACTGGGAGCAGAGATCGGTCTGCATCTGCAAGCGATGGGCTTCGAGTTCGGGGTCATGACCGATGACTACCTCCTGGACGCGGCTACGGATAGTAGGGAGGAGGAGATGGGGTTCGTCGCTAACGAGCAGGAAGAGGGTACCGGAAGGGGGTTCCTCAAGGATCTTGAGCAAACTATTGGCGCAGGCGGTGTTCATCTTCTCGGGGAGCCAGATTATCATCGTCTTATAGCCATCGCCAAAGGCGCGGAGGCTGAGTTTGCGGAGGATCTCGGCGGCCTCCTTCTCGTAGATCATACCCTGCTTAGTCTCCACGCCGAGCGCCTCGTACCATGCGGGGAGAGTGAGATACGGGTCGTGGAGCAGGGCCGAGCGGAAGGTAGAGACGAAGTCGTCGCAGGTATCGCCGGCATCGCCCTTCACAATCGGGAAGGCGAAGTGGAGGTCGGGGTGTTGGAGCCGGGCGAACTGGAGGCACGTGGGGCACACGCCGCAGCTGTCCGTATCGGTGCGGTTCTTGCAGTTCAGGTACTGGGCATAAGCAATCGCCAGGGGCAGTTTTCCCACGCCGGTCGGTCCCATAAAGAGCTGGGCGTGGGGCACACGTCCGGCGCGGGCGGCCTCGATGAGACGTCGCTTGACAGCCGATTGACCGATGATGTCCTTGAACTGCATATTTGCCTATTTGCCTATTTGCGAATTTGCTTATTTGCCTATTTGACGCTTGTAGTAGCGGTAGAGACCGTAGAATCCGGCGAGGGTGAGGAGGAGGGAGAGGACGCCCACCCAGCGGGTGCCGTAGCCACCGATGGCGTTGACGGACTCGGGGTCGACACCCATGCGGAAGGTGACGTGGTAAGCGATGACGGCGAGGGCGTTATTCGCCGCATGCATGAGCATGGGCACCCAGAGGTTTCCGCTCCAGATATACGCATAACCGAGCATAGCGCCGAGCAGCATTCGCGGAATGAACCCATAGAGCTGCATGTGGACGGCGCTGAATACCGCCGCCACCATCCACACGGCGATATGGGTATTATAGCGCAGGAGCGTACCCCGGAAGAACAGTTCCTCCGCCATAGCGGGCAGGATAGCCATGAGGAGCAGGTTCACGAGCAGGTCGTACCAAGCGTGGGGTTCGAGGAAAAGAAGCGTAATCTCGGCGGCCTGGTCCTCATAGTCGCGGAAATACTGCTCCCACTCGGGCCAGGGGAGGTGGAGATGCTGGTTGACATCGCTGAGCAGGTTGACACCCGGGCTGGCCAGGAGGATGAGCCCCACCCACGCGAGGGTGAGGGTCCAGTTAGGCTGGTGGTTCAGATGCCACCAGCGACAGGCGTCCCGCAACATATAGCGATGGCCCACGGTCCGACGACCGAGGATAAGCGCCACAATCAGCGCCGGCAGGACGAACACGACGAGCGTGACCAGCAGCTGGTAAAGCTTAAGTTCAGCAATACTCATTTTCCCAGCTCGTGGCGCATATCGGCCACCATCTTATCGTACTCTGCCTGGGAGAGGTAAACCTCCTTGGGGTTCATGCGGAACAGACCCGGGTAATCGGGGCCGCCCTTATACTTCGGGGCAAGGTGGAAGTGGAGGTGACTGAGGGTATCGGAGAAGGCGCCGTAGTTAATCTTCTCAGGGTTGAACAGCTTCTGCATAGCGCGGGTGGTATCGGCCACATCCGCCATGAACGCATTGCGCTCCTCGTCGCTAAGCAGGTTGAGGTCGCCGACATGATGGTCGTAAGCCACGAGGCAGCGGCCGTGGTAGGTCTGCTCACGGAAAAGGAAGACACGACTAACACGCAGATGACAGATTTCGATCATCAGATCGTGCAAGGTTTCGTTGTTGGTGCAATAGAGGCACTCTTTCGGATCACTTTGACACATAGTATTAAGAGTTTAAAAGTTTAATAGTTTAAAAGTTTAAAGGGTTAAAGGGTTAGCGGTTAGGGGCTAGAGGTTAGAGGTAGAGCATGACGCGGTCGCGGACGGAGGTAGGCAGCTGGATGTCGCGTTGCTGGAGGCTATGGATCCAGCCGGGCACATCGGACTCCAACATCGTATCGAGCACATAGGCGAAACGCTCGATTTCATCGGCAGAATACGAGTCCGGTGAGCGGTGGGCGCAGGAGTCCAGTTCCTCGTCGTCGTAGTAGACAATCTCGGGCTGACGAACCTCCCACTCGCGTTCGCACACGAGGTGCGCACCGCAGCACGAACTGCTCTGACTATTGCTCTGCTCCATCGCCCTCGACATCATCCTCCTCGATGCGCAGATTATCAATAATAAAGTTCTGACGCTCGAAGGTATTCTTACCCATATAGTAGGACAGCAGTTGTGCGACCTGGTCCTCCTGGCGGAGGCTGACCTGGTCGAGGCGGATATCGGCGCCGATGAACCCCTTGAACTCATCGGGGCTAATCTCACCGAGTCCCTTGAATCGCGTGATCTCGGGGGTCTTGACTCGGGCGGCTACCTTATCGCGCTCCTCCTCGGAATAGCAGTAGTGGATCTCCTGCTTATTTTTGACGCGGAAGAGGGGTGTCTGGAGGATATAGACGTGTCCCTTCTTAACCAAATCGGGGAAGAACTGGAGGAAGAACGTCAGCATAAGGAGGCGGATATGCATACCGTCGACATCGGCATCGGTAGCGATGATAACCTTGTTATACCGCAGTTCGTCAAGTCCCTCCTCGATATTAAGGGCAGACTGGAGGCAGTTAAATTCCTCGTTCTCGTAGACCACGGACTTGGTCATACCGAAGCTATTGAGCGGCTTACCGCGCAGGCTGAAGACGGCCTGGGTACGGACATCGCGGCTCTTGGTAATCGAGCCGGAGGCGGAGAGACCCTCGGTGATGAAGATAGAGCTATCCTCGCGCAGATCGTCGTCGGCATCGCGGGAACTACGAACGGGTTTGGGGTCGTTATAGTGGACCTGGCAGTCACGGAGCTTCGGGTTATTGAGCAGATTCTTCTTGGCGCGTTCGCGAGCCGCCTTGCTCACGCCCTCGATAGCTTTGCGTTCGCGCTCGCTGTCCTGAATCTTACGGAGCATGACCTCCGCAACGGCGGGGTTGCGGTGAAGGTAGTTATCGAGCTGTTCGCCGACGAAGTCACCGACAAATTTGCTGACGCTGAGGCCACCGGTAGGGGTCATATCCTTGCTGCCGAGCTTAACCTTAGTCTGGCTCTCGAAGACCGGTTCCTCGACGTTGATAGCAATGGCGCCGACGAGGCCGTTACGGATATCGGCGAGGTCCTGGTTCTTACCAAAAAAGTCCTTGATAGTACGGGCAACGGCCTCGCGGTAGGCAGCCTGGTGAGTACCGCCCTGGATGGTGTACTGGCCGTTCACGAAACTATAGTACTCATCGTTATTTTGGTCGGTATGAGTGAGGGCGATCTCGATATCGTCGCCCACGATATGGATGATCGGATAGAGGGGGGTAGCGGTCATCTTCTCGGTGAGCAGGTCGAGCAGTCCGTTCTTGCTATAATAACGCTTGCCGTTATAATGGAGGGTGAGGCCGGTGTTAAGGTAGGCATAGTTCTGGAGCATGGTCTCGATGAAATCGTCGCGGAAGGCGTAGTTCTCGAAGAGTCCCCTGCTGTCATCGGGCGTAAAGGAAACGCGCGTACCACGCTTGCTGTCCGCGGGAGCATCGACTATATCCGTATCGGAAACGAGCTTACCCTGCTCGAAGCGGACGGTGCGCATCTTCCCCTCGCGGACGGAGCAGACCTCAAACACGCGGGAGAGGGCGTTAACGGCCTTGGTACCGACGCCGTTGAGGCCGACAGACTTCTTGAAAGCAGAGCTGTCGTACTTTCCGCCGGTATTGAGGATAGAAACGGCCTCAACGAGTTTGCCCAGGGGGATACCGCGGCCATAGTCCTGGACGACCACGGAGCCGTCGGCAACGGTAACGTCGATAGACTTACCTTCGCCCATGCGGAACTCGTCGATGGAGTTGTCCACGGTCTCCTTAATGAGCACATAGATGCCATCATCGCTGTGGCTGCCATCGCCGAGTTTACCGATATACATACCCGGACGCCTCCGGATATGCTCCCGGTCGTCGAGGTGGACAATATTCGCCTCGCTGTATCCGGTCGTCGTATTCGTTATCTCTGTATCCATAACAATCTGACTACAAATATACGAAAAATAAATGGAATTTGCAAGTGTTTTGCAATTTTCTTCGTATTTATTCGGTTTTTGTCGTGTCGCACAGGAACTCGAGCACCTGTGGGAGTCGGGCTTGCCAATCGGTCTCAGTGTGTGCAGCACCGGGGAAGAAGCGGTAGCGGAAGTGTTGCTCGTCCCAGTCGAGTTCGCGGATAGTAGCCGCGATGTCCGACATGATATCGATGTAGGCCTCATCCAGGGTCTGGTCGCCGCAATCCATATAGAGGCGGTGGGTATTAGGCAGGGGCAGGTAGGTACGCAGGTACTGGATATACGCGGCTGTTGCGGAAGGATTGACATCCGAGGTGAGGGTGCGGAAGGTACAGTGGGTAGACAGGCAGCCCACGCCGCCGAATACCTCGGGGTACTTACAGAGCGCATAGCTGGAGATGAGTCCGCCGCAGCTGCTGCCAATCATATACGTATGGTTCGCGTCCGCGCGTGTGGAGTAAACGCTATCGATAAAAGGCTTGAGTTCTTCGACCACGAAGCGCAGGTAGCGATTGCCCATGGGAGAGAGACCGGCGTACAGTTCGCTGTCCTGGGGCAGGAACTGCGCCACATCGTCCGGTGCGTACTCGGCGATGCGGTCGCGGTCGGCATTATCTATCCCGACGACGATACAAGGGGGGATGAGTCCGGAGCGGACGAGGGAGTCCACCACCTCGTCGACGCCCCACTCCTGGTGATTCCAGGAAAAATCGGCATCGTAAAGCATCTGGCCGTCGTGCATATAGATGACGGAATAGAGGCTGTCGGGGTTATAGTCGGAGGGGGTCCAGACGCGAATAGTGCGTGGAGCGACATATTGAGAGGGGAAATCCTTATACTGAGTCAACACTCCGCGTGACACCTCTGGCTCGGCATGTTTGGAGCAGCCGAAGAGGGGCAGCAAGAGGGCCGCCACAAGGAAGGGGAAAAGGGACTGTTTCATGTTCTGATGTATCTAATTTCGCGCCACAGGCGCATTTCGTACTACAAAGATACAAAAAAAAATTGAAAAAAGCAATTTTTTGGAGCAAAAAAAAGCGAATAATCTTGCATATGTCCATTTTTTTTCGTAACTTTGCACCGTCATTTATTTAAATAAGGAGAAAAGAACTATGAACTACAACAACGAAGAAGTGATCTACGACGTGCAAGCGGAGAGTCGGAGCGTCGCGCTAATGAAGGATGTATACTGGTGGATGGTGCTGGCACTGGTGGTAACGGGAGCCACGGCCTGGTTGACCGCCACGGTTCCGGCGATTCAAGCGATCGTATTTGGCAGCATGGCGATGCTGATAGGCATCTGCGTAGCGGAGTTGGCGCTAGTGGTGATATTATCGGCAGCCATCAAGAAACTGAGTTTTGGTGCGGCGCTGGCGCTATACCTGGGCTACAGCGTACTGAACGGTCTGACAATATCGTCGATATTGCTGCTATACACGGCAGAGTCGGTAGCGGGAACGTTCTTCATCTGCGCGGGAATGTTTGCAGCGATGGCCTTCTACGGAACAGTGACTCACCGCGATCTGAGTGCATTTGGGAAATTCTTCCTGATGGCCCTGATTGGCATCATCATCGCCAGTATCGTGAATATATTCGTAGCTTCCAGTGGACTGTACTGGATCATCACGTACGTAGGAGTTGTGCTCTTTGCAGGTCTGACGGCGTACGACACACAGAAGATTCGTGCCATTCTGGCGGAGGCGGATACGGAAGACCCGATGGTGCAGAAGTTCGTGCTGATGGGAGCGTTGAGTCTGTACCTGGACTTCATCAACCTATTCTTGTACCTGATTCGCATCTTTGGCAATAAGAGGAACTAAGGAGGTTTCAAAGTTTCAGGTAAAAAAAGAAAACAGAAGGGACTCCGCGATGCGGGGTCCCCTCTTTTTACTAACCAATTTTTAACTTAAATCCTTACCAAGCCATCTTACTTCAAGATAACGACTCGAGCAACAGTCTGGTCACCAACCTTGGCGTAGAGTCGATATTCACCCTGTTCGAGTTCAAACTCTGCCCAATTGCCTTGGTGCTTAGCCAGCAGACGGCCGTTCTCCTTGTTATAGATGCGGGCTTCCGTCATATTCTCTGATGCTACGACCAGGGTGTTCTCGCGAAAGCGAACCGTAAACTTGTCAGCATTCGATGCGGCGTTTGCGTAAATTGCGCTACCGATCAGTAAAGACCAGGCAGCAAACAGACTAAAAAATACCTTTTTCATTGTTGTACCTTTCTTTAAATAATTAAACAATCTTTTTTGTACCTTATACTAGTACGAGTTTTTTTTGTAATCAAAACCGTTCGTTCCCGCGGACCGCTGTCCTTGTCTCCCGAACGACGATGCAAAATTACACTTTTTTTTTGAGGTGTGCAAATAAATGTGTTAAAAAACATATTTTTGACAAGCGAAATAGTCAAAATCAGGCAATAATCTTAATAAACGTGTGTTTTGTATTAACATTTGAATATTTTACAAGGCTCTAAACATAAAAAAAGAGGTCTCCGCACGGGGAAACCTCTTCTTGGGGGGTATAGCAAAGGGCTGATTAGTCCTTGGGGAGGGTAGCCTGATAGGCCTCAGAATCGAGGAGCGAAGCGAGTTCGGCGGCATCGCTAAGATGGATGCGCACGATCCAGCCCTCACCGTAGGGGTCGTTATTGACCAACTCGGGGTGTGCCTCGAGAGAGGGATTCAGTTCCAGCACCTCGCCAGAAGCGGGCATGAACAGGTCGCTAACCGTCTTCACGGCCTCGACGGAGCCGAAACTCTCGGCCTGGGCCACAGTATCGCCCACGGAGGGGACATCGAGGAAAACGATTTCGCCCAACTCGGACTGGGCATAGTCGGTAATACCGACCAGCGCCTCGCTGCCGGACACGCGGATCCACTCGTGGTCGCGCGTGTACAAGATATCACTAGGGAATAGCATAGCTATAGGGGTCTACTACTTAACCATCGGTGTAGAGGGGATCTGGTCGCCAAGCGTCGACATAGCGCAACGGAAACCAATCTTGCTGCTGCACTTATCCTGATCGAGGTAGCGGCGAGCGCTCGGATTGAGCCAATAAACGCGGTCGTCCCAGCTACCACCCTTATAGACACGGGTCTTATTGGTGATACGCGGGCAGAGGAGATCGGCGATATCGGTCTGACCCTCGTAGGTAGTATCGATCTTGAACTGACCGGGGATATCGTTACCATCCTCATCCACCTCGGCAATGGTGTCAATCTTCATCTTGAGCTCCAGAGGATAATCGGTGTCGATGACGGAGATAGAGTCTCCATCGAGGTAGTTACGCTTATCCTCGTCCGGGGTCCACTCGAGCGTGATACCGCCGACTTCGTTGAGGACGTAGGCACCATTCTCCATCTTAGGTTTGCCAAAGATATTACCGCGGAAGGAGTTATACTCGGTGAGTTCGAAGTTACTGGTCTCCCGATAGACATCCATAACCCACTCGTTGACGTTACCGGCCATGTTATACAGTCCGAAATCGTTCGGGAGGAAGGCATCAACGGGAGCGGTGATGGTATAGCGGTCGTTCAGTGCGCCGCTGACGCCCATCATGTCGCCTCGTCCACGGACGAAGTTCGCCTGCATCTGGCCGCGGTTGTTCTTACTGAGGTCACGGGGATGATAACCCGACCAGGGGTAAACCTTACCCTCGACAGTCAAACCGTCCTCGCCGGCAATAGGCGCATAGGCGGCAAACTCGAACTCGGCCTCGGTCGGCAGGCGGTAACCGGTAACGAGGATACCGTCGGCACGATTGACCTTACGGGGCTCGCCATAGGAGTCGGTCATCGGGTGACGGCCATACTCGGGGTTATAC
>X369_Koala__coassemble_159_pt1 | contig 14779 bp, 10 predicted proteins | sample X369_Koala__metabat2_high_PE_004 | metagenome-assembled genome bin X369_Koala | reverse complement strand
ATACTACAGCTAACAATAACATTCCGATAGGAACAATATGGCCGGAGGAGGTTTTCGAGCAAAGCGAGCGGTTTTTGTCTCACCCCCGCGCCACCAAGAGCCACCCAAAAGCCGCCAGCATTTTGATCTAAATCCCCGCTAAAGCAGTGAGTATTTGCCGAACGCGACCGTAAGCACAACGTAAGCAAACCGAATTATTAACCCTTTAACCCTTTAACCCTTTAAACTATTAAACTTTTATATGAGAATCCAATTTATCGACATCATCAAGCATGCCCATGGCAAGCTCAGTAAGAAATCCGACATTTATGTCCGTCACTTCCACAAGTCTGGCAAACAGTATGCCACCCAGCGCAAGGAGGGCTACCAAAACACCCGCAGCCCCGAACAGGCCGCTATGCGCAAGGCCTTCGGCGACCGCAACCGTGCGGCCAAACGCTGGCTGGACGCGAACAGGAATCCCCCGACCGAAGCCTACCTGAAGATCCGGGATGAATTCGAACGCCAGACGACGTACAACACCCTTCAAATCTACGTCGCCAACGCCTACATCCTCCCCGGCCTCCCCCTCCCAGAATAACCGCACATCTGCAAGAAAAAGCGCAAGAATTTTTCGTTCCTGCGCTTTTTCCTACTTTCTAGTTTTCTAGTTTCCTAATCTCCTAACTGCCGTAACCGGCTGTCCGAAGAACTCCGTCATCGGACTCCATTGCGTGACGCAAGTTCGTCAGAGACGATATTCAAGAGGGAATCGGTAGCTTCCTTCAGTGGCGACAAGTCGTTCTGGATAATAGCATCAATATGCTCGACATCGATATCGAAGTATCCATGGGCCAAGCGGTTACGCATTCCCATCACAGCATGCCAAGGAATCTCCGGGCGGAGGGCAAAGAGCTCATCTCCGACAATCTTATACACCTTCTTAAACCCCTCGCCAATCGCCTCAATCAGCATGCAATTACCCGCAAGCCGCTGCATACCCAAATCGGAGTGGACAAGCGACTCCATATCCGGCACGTCCCGATTCCATTGCTGCAACTGAGCAATAGCATCACGTAGTTGCGAGAGAGAGTCATGGACCAACTCGAGTTGATCAGAAGATAGTGATAGCATCCTTATTAACCTGTTTTAGGAATAGCGGATTCAGGTGCTTATGATTTCGGATTAGGTCCACATCCCGCCCCAATAAATCCTCCAAATAGACTTGCGCACCCCCATAAGCACGAAGAGTAGCAGGCATATCTACCAGCACATCGATGTCGCTATCGTCCGTCTGTTCGCCACGAGCCACCGACCCAAAGAGGCGCAACGACGATATCCCAAACCGCGATTGCAGTTCAGAAGCGTGCGAACTTAGCATATCGATATATTCCTTGGTACTCTTCATCTCAATTCTTATCCATCAAAAATTATGCCATTGCTTCTTTTTTTTCTCCTCCCACTCGTCCTCATCGTAGTCTACCGTAACCGGATGCGAGCTTGCAGGTGAGCATCGAGGTCATCAATCGTTTTCAATCCATCAAACTCAGCCTGCGAAATGGTTGCCCCACTTTTCTGACTCGCCATTGCTTGTGCTGCGCTCATAACAACTTATTTTTGTTTTCAACTGCAAAGATAGTAAAAATATTTGACATTTGCAAGAAAAAGCGCAAGAATTTTTCGTTCCTGCGCTTTTTCTTACTTTCTAGTTTCCTGGTTTTCTAGTTTCCTAGCTTCCTAACATAATCATGCCGGTGTTGGCGGGAAATCACCTCAGGGATACCCTGTCCCGCAGCAAAAGAAGCCTCCGCTTTATTTAGGCGGGAATCCAATTCGTGGATGAAAGACATGGTGCAAACAAAAGCGGTTATTCTTCAACTAAAGACCGTTTATTCCGGGGGAGCCGCTTCTTACCCTTTACCCGGTCGGTAAAGTCAGACCACTCCTCTACACGATAGGCACGGACATCACGAACAGCAAGCGGAAACCACTCTATATCCCGAAGAGCATCGATAGCGTCATACAATTCTCCCAACGATGCATCCGGAGACTGATAAACGCTACCCTGCACATTATAGAATCCATAGCCCCGCAAGCACTGCTTAATCTCATAATAAGCACACGTGCGCGTACGAGGGTAAACCTTCACCAAATCCTCGGTTAAAAGATCAAATGTGATTGCATACATCAGGCGGCCAGTTTAAATAGGCTATTCATTCCGAAGAAGATATTACCATCTTCTGTTTGTGCCGAGATAACGATACCCTGGAAGGGGTTATTCTCCACGTCTATTACCTTCGCCTTCACCCAATCCTTAAGTTGGGTCAAATCAGGCGAAATCAGAACCAGATCTCCGAGTTTCATAATAGTAACTTTTTGAATTCAACTGCAAATTTACAAAAAATAAATGGAATTTGCAAGTCTTTTGTGATTTTTCTGGCGAAAATGTATATCCAATATACATAATAGTCTATTGCCCAATCCGAGACAGGAGCTCGCTCATAGGATTGGATTGGGCAATAGACTATGTATAGGGCACCGCCCTACTTCCGCCAGAAAAATCTCAAAACACAGTATATTCCTGCGTGCAGACGTAAATTCGAGGTGGGCGAGCGTAGCGAGGTCGGTGTCCTCGAAGATACAAAAAATATTTGACATTTGCAAATATTTTGCCAAAAATGTTCAAAAAAAATGACATTTGCAAGTACATCTCCGCTCCATGTGCCCCGCCATCCCTGGCGGGGAATCGTTGTTTTGGTATCACAAAACAACAAAAGGTGACCCTCAGATCACCTTTTGCCGGTTTGTATTGTGACTTTCTAATCACTCATCATCTAATCGCTAATCAGATAATCACTAATCATCCAATCACTCATCATAAAAATCTTCCTCATCGTACACGACCGAGACCGGATGCCCGAAGAAGTCCGTCATCTGCCTGCCGGGAGCAAGTCCATCTCCTGGGTCACCCTCAAATTGATTATATGCACCCGTAGGGCTGGTAAGTACATCTTGGCAACGGAGGTTGCAAACCTGAATCTCAGGACATGTCAGTATCTTTTTCATTGTCGTATTCTCTAAATTGTTATTCATATCCTAAGCTTTATTTAACCAGTTTACCATTCAGGTCAAAGACCTTATTACCGCGACGGATGTAGAACCTGCCGTCTTGAACAAACTTCTCCACCACTTCGCTCTCACTCTGCTCGGAGACATCGGTTGCCACACCCGGACTATCATCCGGCTTCAGCATTTCGACGATGGTCAAGCGAGTAGCCGCAGCATTGTACTGCTCCTGCGTAAGTGCCAAATAGGCCTTATTAGCGCCTAAGGTGTATATACCGCCACCTTCTATGCCCCAATACCAACCTAGTCCTTTCGAACCATTGTACAGTTTGTAGTAATAAGTGGCACCATCAATCTCAGGCGTTGTACCCTTTTCAAGCATACCATACAGTAGTTGTTCACCCACATTTGTACCATCATTCTCGTTCGTAACCGCACAGTCATACACCTTGGTAGTCGTGAGAGATTCCGTGGTATGAACAAGAATTGGCGTCTTAGCCGGAACAACACTACCGGCAGGATATGTCTTTGCCAGCTTAACGCTGAGGATGTTCGCCACCTTCTCGGTAATGGTATATCCCTCCAGATTCTCGTTCAGCGTGAACTCACGGTCGGTGTAGTACGTACCCCAGCCAACCTTGGTCATCGTAATCTGAATCGGCTTCACCGTCAACGTGTAGCTGATAGACGCGGCCTTGTAGTTGTCCGTCTCGGGCTGACTGGCCGTGATGGTGGTCGACTGCTCAGTGCTGCCTGTCGGATGAACAAGTACGTAGTAGTACGTGGTGTTATCCTCCACCTCCGACTCGATAGTAGCCACATCCGTATTGCTGCTACTGTACGTGATAGCACCGTCACCCAGGCTGTTGGCCTTCAGCGCGAATCGGGCATCACCATAGGTCTTCGTGACGCTTCCCTTGTCCTCCGTACCGTCGGCCCAACTCATCTTCGGATCCACCTTCTCGGACGTCACAACACCCGAGATGGTCACGGTCTTACCGATACGGTAGGTCGGAGTGGTTCCAGAGGCTGTTTCGTGCGTATACTTTTCACCGTCAACGGTCACCGTGCTTCCGCGGTCAACGGCATAGACGCGTAGCTCCATCGAACCCGTGAATACTTGGGTCGAGCTAAACGTCCAGTTAATGTGGGCGGATTGGCCTCCCATCGGATACTGCTGGATATCTGATGCCAGCACCTGGGTACCATTTTGGAAGAGCACGGCCTTGAACGACATATCGTTGCACGATACGGGTTGCACGTTCACGTTAATGTCGTTGATGGTCATCTTCTTGCCGTCCGCAATCGTGAAGTCGAACTTGACATACTGATCAGTCTCCCACGATGTCGTCATCGGAATCTTCGGGGACAGAATGCCGTTCTTTCCTTTATTTTCCGAAATCGACGAGATATCCAATCCCTCAGTACCAACGGCACTCGGGGTTATGAAGCCGGAGGTCGAGGTCTGCGAACTGGTCAGCGTCGTCACCGTGCTCGCCACACCCAGCGTGTACTTCACCGTGAAGTCGGCCGGAACGAACTCGACGGCAATCGGATCGCAGTAGCTATAACGATCGGTTTTGCATCCGCTCGTCACCTTACACATGTAGAAGTAGATACCCAGACCTTGGTTAGCCTTCTTGATGGTATAGCTGGACCGTGTGGAGTCCGTAATCGCATACATCGGTGCGCCATCGCTATTGGTCGCGTACCACTGATAGCTATAGTCATCGCCATCAGCCTTCACCGTGAGCACAAGGTCATTCGTACTCATCGGCACACTCGTTTGGTCGGTCGTCTGACTCAGGATGGTTGGAACGGGACACTCGTCCACCACATCATCCTCGCCGCAGACCTGCAGTTCCATGTTACGAATCCAGACGCCACCGACAGTTGCACCAGCCGTTCCGGCATTACGGATACTGAACTGCGAGGCTTCACTCATTGTAATCTCATACTGCGCATCGCCACTGGTGTTGGTACTCTTCAGCGTATTCCAGGTCGAGCCGTCTGTCGAGTACTGACAGGTCTCGTCCTGAATCTTCGCTGTGAAGCGAACATCGGAGAAGGTACCTCTGGTTCCAGTAGTCTCATCCACAATAGCAGGCGTGAAGGTGAATCCGTTTCCGGCTACCTTACCGGTCGTCAGCGAACTGTTCTGCTTCTCCTTGGCGGCATCGGCGTCAGCTGTGCCGTCTGCGTTCTGGAAGCTGAGCGTGAAGTATGCGCTGTGGTTGCTGGCCGGGGTGTACTCGTAGGAGTAGTCCGTCGTAGCCTTACCATCGTAGAGCGTAGCTTTCTTCCACATCATTACCTTATTCATGCAGCCTTCGTTCGCCCAGTCGGCCGTCAGCGTTACGTCGCTCTCCGGCATCACGAAGGTGTAGGTGTTTGTGCCTTCGGTATGGCTGATTTCCACCTTCGGGTTGGAGATGAAGCCCAGGAAGTCCTTACCATCCACTGTGCAACTGTGGGTAACCGTCACGGTCTTGCCGACCTCTACATTCTCGTAGGTCACGCTGCAACCCGTCTCATTGTCCACAACAGTGGCCGTGTACTTCGGCAGGCTTACCGTGATGGAGATAGGCTCGTCTGTCGCGGTTGCGCAGTAGGTTCCGTCCTTCGACTGTGTAGCCATGATATAGTAGGTACCGACGGCCGTGGCTGTAAAGATGCCGTCCTGGATGCTGGCACCCGTAGCGGCCGTCTTGCAAGTGGCATCCGACCAAATAGAGTACGTAACATCGGCCACGTTATCGCCCGTCTTGGTGATGGTAGTGTTGGCCACACCGTGGTTCAGCAACAGACTGCTGCTCTTGGCGGTCAGTACAAGTTCCGCACTTTCACAATCGACATCCAAATAGTACGTGATACTCTTTGCCTCGTAGCAAGTTCCGGATGCCGCTATCGTAGCTGTAACTTTAATGTCGGTTGCATTACTTGTATTCTTCACAACCGTCACCTCACCCGTGCTTGGATTGATCGAAGCAGGAGGATCAGTCTTAAATGTTGATGTATTATACTCTAAACTATACGTAACCGTCCCCTTACTATTGTTAGATACAGCAGGGATTGTAAACTTCTCAGACAAGAGGGACTTATAGACTGTGCCTCCGTTCGCTGTGCCGTCGGCCCAACTGAGGTTCGTCTCCGGCTTCACGCTGCTGCAATCGCCCACGCTAATGGATCCACTAGGCGAGAACATGCCGCCCGTCATGGTTGCCGTCCCTGCCAATGTCAGGGTGATGGCCGGAGCGGTAGTCGTCGGCTCGAAGCTGACCGTATAGGTCTTGTCGTTAATGGCCGTCGAGAGGTTCGTCGCATTCGTAACTGCTATATCGCTCGTCGACAGATTGCCATCATAGTCGGTCGTAACCGTGAAGGTGTACTTACCGCCATTGTAGACGGTCGTCGGAACGTCCTTCCACTCAACGGTAGTCTCTTTCTTAGCCAATTGTACGCTCGAGAAGCCCCAACTGCCGCTGGTCGATGTGTTCACGAGCTCAATCATGCTGTTGCTGCTCGAGTTGACAGGAATAGTAACGGCACTGGCCTTCGTGAGTTCGATGCTCGTGGCCGCACCACCATTGATGGAGTACGTACCCGACTTGTTCGAGTAGTTGGAATTCGTGCAATTGAGGGTGAGCGTTGCGCAGGGACCAACGAACAGGTAAACGCGGTTCACACCTACAATGATGCGTTGCGTCTCTCCTACTGCCGTTCCATTCACACTCTTGAACAATTCGTGAGAATCATCGCTCGAGCTCCACTTACCCAGTTTCAACCATGCGGGAGTATCAGAAGTAATCGTCTGCTCCGTCATATCCGTCAGCGGATCTACAGCCGTAATGGTATAGGTGTAGGTCTTCGTGACGGTCGAAGCCGTCTTGCTCGTTACCGTAATCGTCTTGTTAGTGGCATCTACCGCATAGGTGGCGTTGCTCGACACCTGGATAGTGCTTTCGTCTATCGTAGCAGCCGTCTGGTCACTACTCAGGTAGTAGCCCGAGATGGTGTGCTTACCCGTGGCGGGATACTCCACAATAGCCGTATTGAAGCCGTTGCTCAGTTTCACCTGCGTCAGGTAGACATCCTCGTTGACCGTAATGTCCTGCGTGGTCGACTTGCCGGCATAGGTGATGGACACATTCGAGTTACTACTCGTCAGGTCAGTTGTCAGACTGGGGTTGAACGTGAAGCCACTCTTCGTTTCGTCGTTGTAGGTGATATCTACCGTCGAGTTGTCGCCGTAAGTCTCCCTGATGACCAAACCAGCCGGATCGAAGTAGCTATGTGCCGACTTCGTGTGCAGGTAGGTTGTCTTGGTCGGAGGCGTAACAACGGATATGCCGGTGAGCGTCAACTTGAACGTAGCATATACGGTCACGTTGCTGTTCGGCATCGCAAAGCTGTACGTGCTGCCCGACTTCGTGATGGTGGTCTTAACGCCACTCGCATCCTCGTAGTACAGCTCATTTAGCTCGAAGCCTGTATTTGCCGTAGGCGTTACCGTAACCTTCGTACCTTCTTCCACATTGGATGTCGGGCTGGCCTCTACCGAACCGTTCTCTGCCGTAGCACACGTAACGGTATAATATGCAACCACATAATCCTCTGCCGTCACTTTGAGTTCGAAGGCATGCTTAGTTTCCACGCTAAAGCTGAAGCTACCCGTAATGTGCAGGTCTGATTTCGTAATCGAAGTGGGAGTCGTGTTCTGACGATTAACAATCTTTTGACTCTCAGCCGTTCCTCCGTTGAAAGTGACTTTGGTCGTCTGGTCGCTATTGTTTTTCGTAGCAACCAAATTCATCACAACCTTCGTGATCTTTTTGCCGCTCGGCACTGTGATGGTGTATGTCGTTCCACTTACACCTGCATAATATGTTTCGTTACCAACATATCCGGAATATTTATACTGCTCCGGTTCCGGACTTACCGTATATCCGGCCGAAGTGTTGTCCGACTTATTCGCGTAGTTAATGGTAATTGCCGGAGTCACCCACTTCGCATACAGGGTGATGGCAGCGATGTAGTCCGTTGCGCCCAGCGTCGTCACAGCCGTACCCGTGCACTCCTTATTCGTGAACCATCCGCCAAAGTCGAAGCCCGTCTTGGTCGGCGTGTCCAGCGTCGTCATCGTGCCGTAGGTGTGCGTCGTCGGATAACTTGCCGCATGCGTTCCGCTGAAGTCGGCATCGCCCTGATCCTTATACGTAATGCCGTAGCTCAACGCGCTGAACGTAGCCGAAATCGTAGCGTCGGCGGTCAGCGGATTGATGCTACCGCTCGTAATCTCCGTATCACCCAATTTCAGGGTCTTCAGCTCATAACCTGTGTTGGCCGTAGCCGTAATAGTAAGGTTACACGTGTGCGCGAGGCCGGCTGTGGTTGTCGTCACATCCGTGTGATTCGTACCCTCCACATCCGTATAGCTGAACTTAATCGTACCATTCGCGTGACTGCCAATCGTAGCCGTATGCGTCAACATACCGGCCGAGGTATCATACCCATAGAATGTGCAACCCTCATTGTCTCCGCTACCCGCACTCGTCGTCGAGTTCGGCACAATCGTCATGTCGGCCGTTACCGGATCACCCGAGAAGTTGGTTGCTTCCGTAATCTTATAAGTACTTGTATTGGTCTTATAGATGGAATTATTTTCTCCGCTCCAAGCAGCATTATTCGCAATATGCCATGCTTCAAATCCGCTATATGTAATTGTAGTAACCTGATACAGATTGGCCGTACCGGTCACAAGACTCATTTGCTGAGTCGAATTGTGCGTGGTCTTACCGATACGATAGTAAATCGCATCGCCACTCCACTGGCGTCCGCTATTGTCGAAGTAGATTGTCTTTCCCACTTCCTGTTCAGACGACGGATACGTAACCTTCAGGTACGGAGCCGTACCATTCAGACCTTCTATATTAAATACATAGGTACCCGACTTGGTGGTAGTGATAGCGAAATTATCCTTTCCTTGACCATCCGTACCAGCCTCACCGGTCACACCGCTTTGGGCATTCGCAGATGTAATAGTATAGCAAGTTCCATTCGATTTCTCATGACCATACAAATAGTAGCCATCATACATCTTGAAGTAGTAAGTATGAGAACCGGCCAAGCTGCATGCTACGCTACCGGCATAATCGCCAGTAACTGTATTAATCATACGCTCTGCACCAGACTCAATATCTCCAACCTTCTCGTAAATCTGCACGCTATACATCTTCACCGTATAAGCCGGGCTGAATGCCGATGCCGAACCGTTCGTCACCTTGCAGTAGTAGCTGCCACGATCCGATACCGTCGCATTCGAGATGGTCAGTGTCGATCCGGCCTTTCCGGACAGCATATTGGCATCTTCCGTACCGTCCTTATACCACTGGTAGGTAGCTCCGTCATGTGAACCTGTAACAGTAGCCGTAAGGGTCGTACCGCCCGTCACAATCATCCAGGCGTTGCCGCTGATGCCTACCGTCGGAGTCGCATCAACCCAATTGGCCCAGTATTCAGCATTCGCAGTCAAAGTTCCCGTCGCTGATACATCATCACCCGACAAATCCTCACTTGACTTCCAACCACTAAAGGTATAACCCGTCTTACTGATTCCGCTGGTTGGCAGAATGAAGGAAATTCCGGTTGCAGTATAAACCTTGCTTTCACTATCATAATTCCAACCCGTAACATCTCCTGTGCCTCCGTTCGGATGCAAAGTTACATTATAGAAGTTATACTCAAGTTTACTAATCGTGATACCGCCAACTACATAAACATAATACTTTGTTCCTGCCGTCAAATTCGCGCTAACAGTTCCGATTGATGCGGTTGCAGTTGCTAAATATCCACCCTCCGTTGTACTTCCAGCAGTAGTACCAATATAAGCACTTCTATTAGCTGCATCAGAAGAATTATTTGACTTGAATGTGACTTTGAATGTCCCCGACGTACTCGGAGTAAACTCTATATATCGAATTGACGAAGAGCTATTGCCTCCAAATGTGGCACCATTCTTAGATACATAGTCCTTAGCAACTGTACCTTTATTCAGTATAATCTTGAGTCCATTGTAATCCGAAATATCTGCAGCAACGATTGCTTTGTATTCACTGAAGCCCCAAGTAGTAGAATTAGAAGCAGCGGGATTTTCGCTCCAGCATGCATAGAAGTTCTGGGCAGCAGTAATTGCTTGGTCAGACACCGTAACTGCCGTACCTCCATAAGTCTTTGACCAGCCAACAAACGTGTACCCCGACTTTGTAGGAGCCGTAGTTCCGGGCTCCGTAGGCTTGCTACCACTCTCCACACTCTGCGTCGTCCCAAATTGCGTTTCACCATTGTCCGTATAGAACTTAACATCATACTTTGGTGCCTCCACTACAATCGCACCCGACACAGCCGAAGTAACCGACTTAGTGGTATAGTTGCTACGTGTGTTGCTCACTACACAATAGTAATAAGTAGTACCTACAGCCGTCACGTCCGGGGTATATGTATCATTTGTTGCATCTGCAATCTTATGATCATCATCAACCGTAGCCGTTGCCTCCGTATTCTTATACCATTGATACGTCTGCGTCTCGTTGTCACCCTTAGAGGCAACCACCTTCAGAGCCGTAGGCGTAGCACCAACGGCATAGGTAGCCGTAGCCATGTTGTAGCCCTCGCCACTCGTGTTGATTGTTGGCTCCGTGCAGACATTCTCCGTCCAAACAGGATACAGAGTCATCGCAGCATTCTCCGTATAGGAAGCCCCAAAAGCATAGTCGTTGGTCGTATTCCCATCCGTCTTTGTCCAACCCGTCTGCGTGTAGCCGCTACGAGTATAGGTCACTCCTTTCAGAATCAAAGCCACATCCTTCGACTTGGTATCCGTCACCTCATCACCAGTTCCATTCGTGCCGGGCTTGTACGTGATGATATATATCGGAGACGCTGCAATATCCATGTGAGAGATATAAGCATTGCTGCTACTAAACGTCAGTTCATTCGCGCCTGCCTTTAGAGCCAAGGTCTTGCTGGTATAGTCATTCTCAGTTGTTGCACTCTTTTTATCAGATGTAGCCGTAGCCGAATTGGCTGCATTGGTCACAGTCGTATTATTACTGCTCGAATATGCGCCAAAGTACAACGTTAGCGTGCCCTCATAACCACTGGCAAGCGTAATTGTAATCTTGGAGCCCGAAGTCTTTGCCTTGATATACGAAGCCAAGTACGGATACGAAGCCTTATACTCCGAATAGCACGAACTCAACGCAACCGAGCTTACACCCGACACATTGATATTGGGCAGATTGCCTGTCAATGCTGTCTCACTGCCCTCAGTTTCCACAATCGCATTCCCCAGCGCATTCTTCCGCACACCACTTACGATACGGCTGGCATCGTTGTACATATAGATATGTCCCGTATTCGAGCAAGTCGACGGCTGTAAGGCCGCAGCAGTTGTAAACGTAGCCTTAGAAGAATACGAACTCGTCGAATAGTTCGTACCATCACCCACAGCCTTCACGTACCAATCATATCCTGTACTTGCCGTCAATCCGCTTGCCGTATACGAATTCGTCGTTACGCCCGTGTACTCCGTCTCCCCAATCTTCACCGTATAGCTGCTCGCATTGTCTACCGCACCCCATGTCAACTTCGCCCCCGTGCTCGTTACATTCGACGAAGCCAAATTGCTCGGAACAGAAAGTTGAGTAGGAGTCTGCGATTCCTCACAACCGGTAATGGTAATAGATTTGATGCATGCATTATTGGAACGAGCGATGGTGAATTCCTTTTGTCCAATAAACTTATGACCACTTGTTACATCTATAGTCTTATTGAAATCTCCAGTTGTTGTTGCTGTTAAGGTTTCGGTCTTTCCATTAGCAGTTACAGTAATACCACGAGCCTTCTCATTACTGCTTGAGTATAGAACAAAAGTAAGCTTAGCACCCTGCAGTAATGCATTATCTAAGGTTAATGTTAGCTTAGATTCTGATGATGACTCTAGAGACAACCCATTTGAGGAATTCTTAATCGTACCTCCAACCACTTTTAACGTACCTCCGGTTGGTGTGCTATTAGCCCCAGTTACGAGGTCATTTGCTGAATATGTATTCGTCTTCGTTAGGTCGGCAGTATATGTAAAGCAAGCCGCATCCGCCTCCGTTACCGTAATCGTGCAAGTCCCCTTTACTCCGCTTCCGTCATTGGCTGTGGCATAAATATCAACCGTTGCTCCGACCGTTGCTCCAGACGCTACAGTCACAACACCAGCCGAGGTAACCGTCGCCACATCCGTATTGCTTGACGACCAGGTATAAGTCTTGTCTGCAGCATCAGAAGGAGCTACAGCCGAAACCGACAAACTTACCGACCCACCTTGTTCCACACTTGCCGTAGTCTTATTAAGCGTAATCCCCGTCACCGCCACAGGATAAGTAACCGTCACAACCGGATAGCTTCCCGATGTGGTAACAGCAAACTTATAGGAACCCTTAACCGTAGAGGTAATTCCGCAATTCTTTCCGTCATCCCCACTTTTGGTCAAGCCCCAATTCGTGCAGTTATCGCTTGTAATATTACTCGTGCTTCCATCAAGTCCCCACCATGTGGTCGTGTTACCAACTTGGTGAAGAATCTTAAACTGATAAGTACTGGTCGATGCCGTCGGCAAAGTAATGGAAGTAGAACCATTGACTATGTCATGTTCCGTCGTCCAATTATCATCATCCCCAAAGTAACCCTTAATGAACCACTTATCAACTGCCTGCCAAACCGCATAGTAGGTCTGATTGCCGCTGACCGTAATCGAATTGTCGACTGCCGTTGTAGCACTTGCATCTGTATTCCATCCCAAGAAGGTATAGTTCGAACGCGTATATCCGCTAGTCGGAAGCGTCACCGAAGCCCCACAAGCCTTGCCTGTTATATTATCTACCGTACCAGACACTTCATCCGTCGTATTGTCATCAAAACTGATGGTATACGTCGGAGCAGTATATACTCCCCATGAACCCGTACAATTATCTCCGTTTAAAGATGTAACTGTAAAATAGTCATTGGTTTCAGGTATATCCTGATTAGCAGTCTGATTCCACTTTGCAGTCCAATTCCCGACAGTTGCCGTATCACTCAAACGAACGAGGATGCACTTCGTATAGTCAGAAGGAATGGTAGTCGTTACAGAATAGATATCGCTATTACAAGCATTCTGGGTCATAAGACTGGACCACTTATAATTTGAATCATCCTTGTAATAATATATAGCGAACTTCGCACCTCCCTGATTCCATAACGACGATCCACCCGTATTTAGGTAGATTGTTTTGTTGGTTGTGGAAGCAGAAGTATACGTCACCACCAAAGAAGTCACACGACACTTCCCCCCTTGAGAGCATGAAAACACCACACTAGATACTGCCGCAGTTCCCGATGTTGGTTTCCATGTATATTGGGTATCTGAATTTGAAGTCATTGTTCCACCAGTACCTGACACATCAGCAGCATTATCCTTACGGCTGAAATTGACGACAATCTGCTTTATGTTCGTTGACGTCGAACTTACAGTTATAGTACTATAGTTTGATTCGGTATTTGCAGTTGTAAACTGAATGTACGGACTAGAATATTTCATGTCATTATTTGCAACAGAAATACAAGTCCCAGTAGGATTTGCAGTGTATTCTGTGGCAGATGCTACTGTAAATGTTACGGAAGCATCCTCCGCCCACGTCATCCCGACGCCAAGGGATAACATCATCACCAATAGCGCTATCGCCCGGGTGAAGATTTGATTTGTTTTGTTTTTCATTTTATTTGATTTTTAAATTATTATTTCGTAATTTCAGTTAGTACTTTATGACTAGTTGCCTCCTCATTCAGAACTGCCATCTGATGAATAGCAATCTGATTGAGTTTTATAAGCCTCTCCGCTTGTGCAATGCCTTGTTCAATAAACAGAGCATTAAGATTCTCCATATTGCTGAGGCAAATAAGTTGGTTTATACTGGCATAATCACGGATATTTCCTTTCTTATTCGGATTAGCCTCCCGCCACTGGCGTGCCGTAACACCAAACATAGCCACGTTCAGCACATCCGCCTCTTCTGCATATTTATAGGATGCCTGTTCCGGGGTCACCTCTGCCGGAATCAGATGTTCCTTGATGGCATCGGTATGAATGCGGTAGTTTATCTTTGACAACTCTCGTTTAGCAGACCATCCAAGTGCTTGCTGCTCTGCTGCCTTAAGGCGTTGGAATTCGCTGATGAGATATACCTTGAACTCCGGTGATATCCACATCGCAAACTCAAAGGCAATATCCTTGTGTGCATAAGTTCCGCCATACCGTCCGGCCTTAGAGATGATGCCGATGGCATGCGTCTTTTCCATCCATTCCTTAGCAGAAAGACGATAATTGTTCAGACCCGCCTGAGATTTAATTATGTCGAATTCGGCACAATTAAAATCTGGATTATGTACCTTTTCCCACACGCCCAGGAACTCAACCGTATTACGATTGCGAAGCCAATTAGAAAAGAAAAACTCCCCATCCTTGGCCTTCAGCATATCCGTAAGCGACAAGTAATCCTCCTCATTGAAGGACGTGACCCTAATCTCAATATCCTGAACAGTTATCTTTGCCATATTCGTTATAATACTAAACTTTTCTTATAATCTCATTTACAAAACCTCCGTCGCCCACGTCGTCCCGACGCCAAGGGATAACATCATCACCAAT
>X369_Koala__coassemble_158_pt1 | contig 14780 bp, 8 predicted proteins | sample X369_Koala__metabat2_high_PE_004 | metagenome-assembled genome bin X369_Koala | reverse complement strand
ATATTCAACCACGCGACGCAGTTCATCGTAGCCAACCCGGATGAGCAGGCGAATCGTGAGGCCGCCCAGAAGGAAGGGCTGGCGCTGCGTCCGCAATACGGTATCAACGACATGACGGATAAGATCGGGAACCTGCGCGATAGCCGTAAGATTGTCCGCTGGGCCTTTGAGGCGAAGGCGGGAGACGTGAGTCAGGTGTTCGACTGCGGCGACAACTACGTGATTGCCATCCTGACGGAGGTGAATGACGGTGACTACCGCTCGATGGACGCCGTGCGTGGAGAGCTGAGTCAGCTGGCCCGCAACAACGCCAAGTACGAGTACATGAAGGAGCAACTGGCAGGCGCGACGACGATGGAAGCTGCCGCGGCGAAGATGGGTCACGAGATCCAGACGGCCGAGGGTGTGAGCCTGAGCAGTCCGCTGTTTGGCCAGCAGGGCATGGAGCCCGCGGTAGTAGGAGCAGCGATGGCAGAGGAGCTGAACCAAGTGAGTGCCCCCGTCAAGGGCCAGAACGGCGTGTACGTACTGCGCACGCTGACCAAGAACACGGCAGAGGGCGAGTTGGACGTGAACGCAGAGAAACAAGCCCTGGCTCAGCGCAACCAGTACCTGCCGTATCAAGCGATGCAGGTAATGGAGGACGAGGCAGAGGTTGAGGACAATCGTGCCAAGTTCTATTAATAGGACTTCCCCCTGGAGGTGGGTTCCTACTCTCTATTTCTGGGAGGGGGTTCCTTACTTCCTCACGAACAGCATCAGCGTGATGCTGTTCGCCCGCCTGGGGATGGCGAACGACAGGCTGGCGGCCTATACCAGTCTTCTCTACCTACCCTGGGTCATTAAGTTCCTTTGGTCCCCGAGCGTGGACACCTGCCGCACCAAACGATGGTGGGTGCTGGTGATGGAGACCGCGATATCGGTACTGACGATTGCCATCGCGCTGAGCATACGGTTACCCTATACGCTAATCCTGGCGCTATTTCTGATGACCGCTTTTTGCTCCGCCACCCACGATATCGCTGCGGATGGATATTATATGCTCGCTTTGACGGACAGGCAGCAGGCCGAATTTGTCGGTATCCGCTCGACCTTCTACCGTCTGGCATCGATCTTTGGACAAGGCATTCTCATTGTGATAGCGGGTCTGCTGGAGGACCGGTTGGGGGACATCCCCATCGCCTGGAGTCTGACGCTGGCCGCTACCGGTGCACTGATGGCGCTCCTCGCGCTCTACCACGTACGCTATATGCCACGTGTGGAAGCGACGCAAACGGAGCACCCCCGGGCCGCGGAGGTTATCCGAACCTTTATCCGCAAACCGGGTATCGGACTCGGGATCGCGTTTCTGCTGCTCTACCGCCTATCGGAGGGACTGATGGTGAAACTAACGATGCCCTTTCTGCTGGACCTGGGATTCAGCACCTCTACGATTGGATTCATTAACGGCACGGCCGGGGTCATCGCCCTGCTACTCGGAGGAATCCTGGGGGGAGTCGTTATTGCCCGCTACGGGCTCCGGCGCTGTCTGTGGCCCATGGCACTCGCGCTAACGATACCGTCGCTGGTGTACATCGCGATAGCCGCCTGTTCGATTACGAATCCCTGGCTGGTTGGAGCGCTGGTGAGTCTGGAGCAGTTTGGCTACGGAGTTGGTTTCTCGGCCTACATGCTCTATATGATTCACCTGAGCGAAGGACCGTATAAGACCTCGCACTACGCCATCTGCACCGCGTTTATGGCGCTGAGTATGATGTTGCCGGGATTCGTTGCGGGAGCGATAGAAGTGGCGGTGGGATATACTTGGTTCTTTGTGATAGCGAATGCCTGTTCGATACTGACTTTCCTGGTGACGGGAATGGTGCATAAGAGGTTATAAGGTTATAAGGTTATTAGGTTATTAGGTTTATGAAGAAACATATACCGAACATCATTACATGTTGCAACCTGCTCTGCGGGGCGGTGGCGATTGTGTGCGCGTTTGCGGGCGCATACGCGAGCGCGTTCCTATTTATATTGCTAGGCGCGTGTTTTGACTTTGGCGACGGTGCCACGGCGCGGAAGTTAGGCGTAAGCGGACCGATGGGTGTAGAGCTGGACAGCCTGGCGGACGACATCACGTTCGGTTTGGCTCCGGCACTTATCCTATTCCGATTCCTCTTTCCGGCTATCGGTTGGTGGGCCCTTATTGCCCTGCTGATGGCGGCTTTCTCGGCGGTAAGGCTTGCGAAGTTCAATATCGACAGCCGCCAGCATGAGAACTTCATTGGCCTGGCGACTCCGGCCAACGCGATATTCTGGGCGTCGATTGCCACCCTGCCTCTCTTCCCGCACATGCATGAAGCGGTAGTCACTCCGGGGGAGCCGTATGTAGAGATAGCGCTTCCCTGGGTACTGTTGGTACTGAGCCTTGTTAGTTGCTGGCTGATGGTGAGTGAGATTAGCTTCTTTAGTCTGAAGTTCAAGAGCCTGGGATGGAGTGAGAACCGCTGGCGGTACATCTTCCTCGGGGGATGTGTGCTAATCATTGCCTTCTGTGTAGCGATTGCGCTGCAGATGGGTCATCCTACCTACATCCTCGCGGCAGGCGCGGCTTGCATCGCGTGGTATGTCATCATGAATCTATGTATAAAATAAAACACAAAAATACCATGAAAAAAAGTTTCGTATTCATTCTGCTTGCAGCTCTTCCTCTGGGGCTCTTTGCCCAATCGACGGAAGGCACAGACTTCTGGGTCACGTTCCTAAAGGCGGACCAGAATAACACAAGTGATAATGTCACCCTATCCCTGTCCGTTGCATCCAAAACTAATTGTAGCGTAACAATTTCCAATCCGTACACGGGATATACAACAACAAAATTCATCCAGGCCGGAGCTGCCCAGCAAATCGAAATATATAATGGAACACCGGATGCGAGTAGTGCACGCAGCTCTCAAGATACCGAAGGGAACGTATGCTATTCAGTAAATTCGGAAGTAGCAGATACGTGTGCGTTGCATGTAACCTCTACGGCACCTATTTCCCTCTATGCCGCCAACTACAAGAATGCGACATTCGACGCGAGCAACATCCTGCCGACGGCCTCGCTCCGAGATGATTATTTCATTCAATGCTACTCACCTTCAGACCATCAAAGCAAGCCTCAAGGTTCCCACTTTGCGATTGTAGCCACAGAGGATAACACCGTAGTAGAAATCACCCCCTCCGTCGCGACCCAAGAACATGGAGCACGGAGCACGTTCCGAACGGACACGCTACAGAAGGGACAAGTGTATTATGTTCTTTCCCAACAAATGGATTGGACGGATGCCGACCTGAGTGGAACCCACGTAAAGGCGCTGGACTACAAGAAAATAGCCGTCTTCCAGGGCTGTCCCCATACGAACATACCCTATATGGTGCGTCAACGTGACCACATCTATAGTCAGGCCATGCCGACCCAGTACTGGGGAACACAGTTTGTGGTTACGGCTTCTCTGGGTCGTAACCGCGACAAGATTCGCGTGATGGCGCTAACCGACAGCACAGAGGTGAGAGTGAATGGTAAGCTCGTACACACTTTCGGCTTCACAGAGGGTGCGAAGGGAGACAACTATTGTCCGTGGGACGATAGCAAGCAGTACTTTGAATTCGAGATTGGTGCTAAAGTTGCCTATTGCGCAGATGATGATGCAAAGTATTATTACGACAAGAAAAGCAGTGATCCCAATATCAAAGCAGGCAAACTGCCTGAGCCGCTCGTGATTGGCGACAGTTGTATCATTGAAACCAGTTGCCCTTGCGCGGTACACGAATTCCTGGTATCGCAACAATATGGCAATGCAAGCGGTTCCAACGGTGACCCCGCGATGCTCTGGGTCAACCCGATTGAGCAGCAGATTGATAAAGTCACCTTCACTTCCTACGAAAGTGCCCATGGAGCCACGAGTCACTATGTCAATGTCGTTACAGCTAACAAAGATGGAATGACGCTGGATAAAAATCCTATTGCCAACCAATTCCACTCGCTGGGAAAGATTGACACCACCAACTACTACTTCGCGCGAATCAGCCTGGGAACAAACAATGGCGTTCACACACTGGAGAACACACAAGGGCAATTTATCGGTCAAGCATACGGCTTCACGAAAAATGAAAGCTATGGCTACTCGGTCGGTGGCATGACGAAGGACTTGACTCCCATCATCATCATCAATGAAGACACCTTCTCCCTCGAAAAGCCCGATACCTTGTGCGGCAATGAGATTGTGAACTTCAAATGTCAGTTGGAGTACAGGCCCGACTCCATCCGATGGGGATTTGGAGACGGAACGCCCGATACAGTAGTCACCGAGGTAGACACCATCAAAGGACTGGACGGCAAGATAAAGTCCTATTCGTCGAAGGTCGTCCCTCACTATTACGCCAAAGACAGCACATACTATGCCTATGCCATCATCTACCGCGAACACGATGACGACTGCTACGGCGAAGCCGAACGAGATAGCATCCCCATTCGGGTATTCATCGGGCGACTGAGATTCTGGCTAGACACGCTGGTGACTCCCTGTGGACAGAACGCCCAGTTGCACTACACGAACCTATCCGGCACCCCGCTGACGGAGGACGGATTCTACTTCGACGAAAAGACAAAAGGGTATGGATTCACGGACGAGAGTATCGTCCTAAACGAGGCCATGAGCCGCATTGAGTTCCCCATACCGAGCGGCATCAGCGATGAACAACGCATGACGGACACCTTCCGAATCTATGCACATGTCGCCAATAAGTGCGACACAGTGGATACCTATTTGCCGTTCAAGTTACCGCTAACCAGCAACGTCATCATGCAACGCAATGACCACGTGATTGGGCTGAAGGATAGCACCGCGGCAGCAGGAGACCTGAGCGAATTCCAATGGTACCGCGACTCGGTACTCATTCCGGACCAGAGCGAACCGATACTGATTGTGGATCCGATAAACAACACAAGCAACTACTACATCTGCTTCTACAACAAGAAAACCAAGGAGCGGAAGTGCTCTTGCCCATTCCCGTATAATGCTCCCACAGACACGTTGAATTTTGCCGCCAACACCTACGTGATGGCCACCTGCGTGAATGCCGGAAGCAGTCTGCGGGTAGATGTAGCGAGCGAGAGCGCCCAAGGCGCGTGGTATGGGATTGATGGTTCCGTAGTCGCTGCGCCCGTTGAGATGAAGGCCGGGCCGAACTACTTGACCGCACCCTCCGCGAGCGGAATCTATATCCTGAGGATTGTGGCGGAGAAGACCACGAGTCATAAGATCATCGTAAAGTAAAGGGGAGGACAGAACTATGAGACACAACATGAAGAACTATTTCATCACGCTACTGATGGCGCTGGCCGCCACCACCTATACCGTACAACCCGTCATTGCCGCCACCGCCACTCCGCAGGAGCAGAAGGCGAAGGAGAAGGCCAAGGCGCAGGCGCAGAAGGAGAAGGAAAAGGCCAAAGCCGCTAAGGAGAAGGAGAAAGCCAAGGCGCAGGCAGCCAAGGAGAAAGCCAAGGCAGCCGCAGCCAAGGAGAAGGAGAAGGCGCAGGCCGCAGCAGCCAAGGAGAAGGAGCAAGCGCAGAAGGGGAGCGAAAAGCTCAAGGCTCAGGCGGCGAAGGAGAAGGAGCAAGCCCAGAAGGAGAGCGAAAAGCTCAAGGCTCAAAGCGCCAAGGAGAAGGAACAAGCGCAACGAGCAAAAGAGAAGGAGAAAGCCGACGCCGAGCGCGCAAAGATAGCGGCAGCGAGGATAGAGAAGATTCAGAAGGACTCGGCTGCGAAAGCGCAGGCCGAGGAGAAGCAGCGTCAGGCCTACTACAAACAGCAGGCGGAGTTGACGAACCCGAAGGAGACGCCGATTCACTATATCAACCTGGCTCCGAGATTGGGCTACTCGCTATTCACGAACAAGCCGGAAGGATTTGGAACGAAGAACATAGGCGGCGTAGGAGGCGGACTGCAGCTGAGTTACATGCTGGAGTACAAGCACCTGCTGTTCGAGACGGGCTTGGCCTTCGACATCCTCAGTTCGGCAAGCAAGTACAACGACTTCATGGAATCGCGCTACGACCAAACGACCGAAGCTACGTATATGTACCAAGCAGACGGGGTGAAGGAGAGTGTGATGGCGGGATACGCCTCGCTGCCGGTGATGATAGGCGGTGAGTGGGATCCGTTCTACTTCCTGGTAGGTGTGCGGTTGAACTACGGCGCCTTTGCGACGTACAAGCAGAGTGGCAACTATAACGTAACGGTCTATGACCCCGCCTACTACGGAGGACTGTATAACGACGGGAGTGTAGCCGTACCGGCTGCAGACGACAGCAAGTACAAGCTGGCGGCATTGGATGTGCGTGCGGCGGTCGAGTTGGGACTGGACCTGGACAAGTGGCTGCAGAAGCAACCCGATAGCAAGAAGGCCAAAGTGAAACCCGGCGAGCGCTATCCCTTCGGACGGGAGCATGTGCATTACAAGGTAGCGCTGTTCGCAGAATATGGATTCCTGAACAGCAACAAGAACACCGGTGACAGGCCGCTGATATTCGCGGACAACAAGAGTGTGTCACCCACAGCGGGTCACACCGTGATGGGACAGAGCGGTGCGAAGCAGAACAACCTGTTCGTAGGTGCGAAGTTCGTGATAGGATTTGAGATTCCGGGTAAGAAACCTGCTGCCGTACCGGCTCCACCCTCGTACGTGAAGGTAGAGGTACAGGATGCCGAGACGGGTGCCCCGCTGGCAGGTGCGCAGGCGATGGTAGAGAACTCGGCCACACACCGCACCGTGATGAACAAACGGATGACGAACAAGCCGCAGCTGCAGAAGCTGCCGATAGGCGAGTACGTACTGGACATACAAGCCGATGGCTACTACGGACAGTCGATGGCGTTCCATATCGACTCGATTGACCAGACGGTACCGATGCGGATACTGATGCACAAGATTCCGGCACCGGTGGTAGAACCCATCATCCCGGAGGTAGTTGAACCGGAGGAGGTATTCATTCTGAAGAACATGTACTTCGCGACGAACAAGACGGACATCCTGCCGATATCCGAGCCGGCCGTGGAAGAACTGGCGGGCTACCTAAAGCGGCATCCGGAGATACAGATCACGATCATTGGTCACACGGATGCCATCGGTCGCGACAAGGCGAACCTGAAGTTGAGTCGCGGTCGCGCGAAGAGCGTGATGGACGCCCTGATAGAACACGGCATCGAGCCTGAGCGCCTGAGTTACGACGGTCGTGGCGAGAGCGAACCGATAGATACAAACGACACCGAAGAAGGACGGCAGAACAACCGTCGCGTGGAGGTGAAAATAAATACGCAAAAAACGCTATGAAAAAGCACTTATTAACCATCGTATTTTCTATTCTTGCCCTCGGTGGTGCGATGCCTGCTTGGGCACAGTCGCCATCGACGGAGGGAACAGACTTCTGGGTAACATTCCTGCGTACAGATGCCAATACACCGGACTCGTTGCAGTTGATTTTTTCGGCCCAGGAGACCTGCCAAGTAACGGTGAGCAACCCGTATAAGACCTGGACGGAGACGTTCACCGTAGCAGGGGGAACGACGGTGAAGCACGACTACAAGAAGAGTCATCAGGCAGACTGCTACACACAGAATAACGAGATAGTCAGCCAGACGGCGCTACACGTGACGTCGACGAAGAATATATCGCTGTTTGCAGCCAACTACCGCGTGAAGTCACTGGATGCAACGAACGTGCTCCCGACCTCGGCGCTGAAGGATGAGTATTACATCCAGACCTACCCGGCCTCGAACCACAGCGGAGCGAGTAGCTGCGACGGAACACACTTCTGCATCATTGCTGCAGAGGATAACACGATTGTGGACTACACCCTAACCGCCGCCACGAAGAACGGTCATGCAGCCGGCACGACGCGACAGACCACCACGCTAAAAAAGGGTCAGGTCTGGTACGTGTGGACGGGACAAGGTAAAGCGGGAGATCAGGTGGACTTCAGCGGCACACATGTCGTAGCGCGTGACGGCAAGTCTATCGCCGTATTCGAGGGCGCTCCGCACACGAACCTACCCTACGAGATAGCAGACCGCGACCATATGTTCAGCCAGGCGATGCCGACCGACTACTGGGGCACCCAATTCACCATCACCTCCAGTCTGACGACAATTGATAATCAGAAGGATCCGACGGATGCCGACTATAGAAAACTAGACGGACTGTGGGAGCGATACGACAAGATTCGCGTGATGGCCCTGAACCCCGGGACGAAAGTATACATAGACGGCAAGCTGGTCTACACCTTCCCGACCTCCTTCTCGGCAAGCGACAAGCGGACGTATGAGTTCGACTTCGGCAAGACCGACGAATGGAGCAAGACGGACTTTACCACCCTGCCGACAGGCACGCCCTTCTTCGAGGGCAACAACCATATCATCACGACGAGTTGTCCGGCGGCGGTGCACCAGTTCTTCACCTCGAACGACTACGACCACGATGATAGCCGAAAGATAGTGGACCCGACGACGGGAAAGCAGATAACGTATAAGTCCTGCAACGGCGACCCGGCCGAGATGTGGGTAAGTCCGGTGGAGCAGGTGATCAAGAAAATCACCTTCGCTACGTACAACACCGTTCCGGACCACTTTGTGAACATCGTGACGACCGACCCGAGTTCGATGACGATGAACGGCGGTTCGATCGCCTCGGACTTCCAGCCGATGGATGCGGACGAGAACTATTACTACGCACGTATCTCTATTCCCGCGGGGGCCTACACCCTGGCGGGCAAGACCGGATTCACGGCCTTTGCGTACGGATTCGGACAGCGGGAGAGTTACGCCTATTCCTGCGGATCGTCCACGGTGAGTCAGTCCATCATATTCAACGGAGAACATGTAGGAATCGACTCCATATACGAGAATGCCTTCTGCGTAGGCGAGCCCATCGAGATGACGCTGCAGGTAGGTTCGAACAGCTACCAGTCGGTGCTGTGGGACTTTGGCGACGGCATATCGGAGCAAGTGCAGGGCAGCGGAAACACAACCCACACGTACACGAACAAGGGATGGATGGACCTGTGCGCCCAAGCGTCGTACGTGAACACGTGTTCGGGTGAGGAGTTCACGGAACCGTTCTCGGTACACTTCTACGTCAACATCCCCGACACGGTAGGACGTAAGGACAGTGTATGCTACGGGGAGCCGTGGCCCTACGACGGGAAGATATACTACCGCGACACGACCATTATGTACGACGATGGGGCCTGCGACACGATATACCGCTACTCGCTACATGTAGGCAAGCCGTCGCCCATCAATGAGTACAGCGAGACGGCCGTGGACAGTTTCCGCTACGACGGAGAGTGGTACTACACGAGTCAGGATATCGAGAAGCACTACCTGAACATGGATAAGTGCGACTCGACGGTGCTGATCCACCTGACGGTACATACGGCGCTGGACATCACCATCAACAGTGGCATCTATGACTGCGTGAACGACAAGGTAAACTTCGAGTACACCATCAATAAGGGCGACTACGACCAGATAGAGAACCTGGGGTTGATACACCAGGGCGATACGTTGAAGCCGGATGAAGAGACGAGCGGTTCGTTTAGCTTCTACGCCGAACCGTTCCGGCCGGGCACGTATCAGGACGTCGTATACATATACGACAACCTGACCCACCGCAAGCTGAACCTGCCGGTCGAGCTGGAGATATACTTCCCGTCGAGCGTGTTTGTATACAAGTACAACAACGTGCTGGCAGTGCTGCGCACGAACTGGAACGGCGGTTACCAATTCCGCACCTACCAGTGGTATCGCAACGACACAATCCTGCCGGGGGCGACCAGTTCGATATACCATACGACGACGCCCTTCACGAACGCAAGCTACTACGTCTATCTGACGGGAAAAGACACCCTGACGAATAAGACGGTGAGTGCTCGCTCGTGTGCGCAGGAAGTCGAAGCACGTGGGTATACCCCCTCGGAGCCCGACCCGAATCCCGCAGCAACGACCAAGCGGTTGATACGCGAGCACCTATACATCTTCCGTAGCGAAGACGAGGTATATGACGCCTTCGGACGCCGTGTTCGCTAACCACTAACCCTAAGCGCTAACCCTTGCACCTACTTCTGCTCATATTTTCCCTGGTGTTCAATGCTGGTAACGCCGATAGCACGACACCAACGACGGAGCTAACGTCCATCGTACTATCGTCTACGGATCGGTGCGTGAACAAGGTCAGAAAGGCAGAGAGGGTCTACCGCGCCAAGGAGGGCTACGGCATCAAACTGGGCACCGGTTCGGTGAAGGGAGAGTTAGTGCTAGGACTGGACACGACCTACAAGATTAAGACCATACACGTGACAGCAGCACCCTATTTGAACAAAGCGGATACCGCGCACACGAAGGGGTTCAGCATCCTGGGCCAAACGAGCAAATGGGCAACAGTCGACCTAAAGGCATACATCCTGAGTCCGGCACAACCTATCGAAACCGACTCGATTACAATAGTGGCGCTGTCGTCAAGCAGCAACCGATTCTATGTCAGCAGGATTGAGCTGGAGCTGGCGGAAGATCCCTGGGCGGGACAAGTACGCGTGACGATGCCATACATCGTGGACTTTGGTTCGGTGGCGATAGTTGACGGCGAGCCCGCAAGTGATGTGCAGAGTATCGCCATCACAGCACGTAACACGAACGCACCGCTGACGTTGAGACTGAGGAACGGCAAAGAATACTCGCTGAGCGCCCCCACCCTGCCCGCCGAAGGGGGCGAGGTAGACATAGCGATGCTGGCGAGTCGGGAGATGTACTACTACGACACGCTATATGTGGCGAGTCAGTCCATTCCGGTGAAGGCATACGCGTACAAATACACCGCCCCCGCGCTCGACACGATTGACTGCACGCTGGACTACAGCTACGCGAACGGCAAACAGGACTCGGCGCTGAAGTCCGCCGTGGGAGAGATAGCCGCCTGCGGAATACGGTATAAGTACGGTTCGGGAACAGCGCACAGCTGGGACGGATTCTACCACACCGATCGTGACACGACGAGCAACCGCGTGATTGACATGTATTCGGACAACGAACGATACTTCAACAGCGATAAACCGACGGCATCGGTGGGCGGGTTCGACATCGAGCACCGGTTGCCGAAATCCTGGTGGGGCGCGGATGTCAACCGCGCGTATTGCGACCTGTACCACCTGGTGCCGGCCGACTACAGCGCGAATCGAAGCAAGTGCAACCACGCACCGGGGATGCTGACGGACACAACGTTCTGGAACGGGAACTTCGCGACGGGTAAGAACCCAGCCTACCCCGTGAGCCGAGTCTTCTGCCCGGCCGACCGGTGGAAGGGCGACTTCGCGAGGACATACTTCTATATCGCGGCGACCTATGGCGACGAGTTGACATGGGTGGAGACGGGCGAGCCGGGGCAGTGCGTCACGAACCGCTCGTACAAGGAGTTTCAGCCGTGGCTGATAGACGTGCTGCTACAGTGGCACCGGATGGATACCGTATCGACGGAGGAGCGCGAACGGGCCGAGAAGGTCTACCGCATCCAGGGAAACCGGAACCCCTTCATCGACCATCCGGAACTGGTGGAATACATATGGGGCGACAAGCAGGGACAGGTATATACCGTAAGGGGAACGGGGATGAAAACGAATACGAAAACGAAAACGAAGACGAATACGAAAACTATTCGCAACGGAAGACTAGCTATCGTTCGCGAAGATAAAACATATGACGCATATGGAAGACTTTATCGCTGATATCCATCTGGCACTGACCTCGTTCCACACTCCGCACTTGGACGAGTTCATGCTAATCATCTCCGGCTTTGCGGAGTGGTTCCCGTGGCTGCTGGCCATCGCCATCCTCGTGTTCGGAATCGTGACCTACCACAACACGCACCGCGCCGAGCTCTATGAAGAGGTGCCGCTGGAGGAGCAGACTCCGCGCTGGAAGACGATAGGTTGGCACGCCCTGCCGCTGCTGGCACAACTGCTATCGACGGTGATCGTGCAGCCGCTGAAGTACCTAATCAACGCCCCGCGTCCGTTGGCCTGGTTTGCGGCGCACTACCCCGATGTGAGCCTGTACCTGGCGGACCAATTCGACCCGGACTACTACATGTCCTTCCCCTCCGGACATACGGCCTCGGCTTTCGCAATCGCGACGAGTCTTATCCTGATGATGCCGAAGAACTTCAGCCAGGGGGGCAAGATGATTATCGTCCTCTTCCTACTGGGTTGCGCGACGATAGCCGGATATAGCCGAATCTATCTCAATCAGCACTTCTTCCACGACGTAGCCGCCGGCGCGATAATTGGGATGTTTGCCGCTTGGGCGGTCTGGAAGATTTGGCAGGTTTTGCAAAGTCGACATAGCAAAATGTATTAAATCGGCCCATTTTCCGCCTTTTTCGACGGAAAGATTTGCATATTTCTAAAAAAAAGCGTACCTTTGTACCCGCTTTTCGAACGAAAGGTCCATTAGCTCAACTGAATAGAGTACCACACTACGGATGTGGGGGTTGCAGGTTTGAATCCTGCATGGATCACAAGGGTTTATCCCTTTTACGTATTGAACCGAGGCCCGAATGGTTTATAAGTGGGGCGCAAGGTGCTGTAGTTCAGTTGGTTAGAATACCGGCCTGTCACGCCGTAGGTCGCGAGTTCGAGTCTCGTCGGCACCGCAAAAAAGCGAATCTCAACAGAGGTTCGCTTTTTGTGTGTGCTATTGCGGTTAACTCGGCTACATCCCCATATCCATATCGGGCATGTATTCGAAGAAATCGCCAGGCTCGAAGCCGTTGTCGAAGAACTGTTCCATCTGTTCTTGGCCCGTTCCGGCTCCGGAGACATTATCGCGATTGAGATAATCGAGGATAGGTGAGTCGTAGTCCAGCGGCCAGGACTCGTAGAAACTTTTACCATACTGCAGGGCAAAGGGCTTGGGGTAACTGAAGACCCGATTGCCATAGAGCGTGATGCGCTCCAGACCGCCATCTTCCGACACATGATAACGCGGGTAGGCCATCACGAGGAATCCGTAGGGCGTCACGATATCCAATACCGCCCAGAAGTGGGCAATGCGCCGGGGTTGGCGCTTGAGCAGCACACTATAGAGCCGGTGGACGCTATCGGGATGATCGGGATGCCAGAACTCGATATAACGGATGTCGTTGGCGTCGAAGATCATCAGGGAGTCGTGATAACCGACGGTGCTGCTGGCGAGCAGACCGGGCTCGGTGTAGTCCGGCAAAAAGAGGGACGGAAAAGACATCACTTCGCCATCCGTCATCACCACCCTGCCCGCCACGCTCTCGCGGGCGAGAACGAGTGAGGAGGACTCCTGAGCAAGCAACGAAAGCGGCAGAGCGAGGAGCAAAAGCAGATATAGAGCGAGTCGACGGAGCATCGCGAAACAGTCAAAAGTGAGTGCAAAGATACGAAAAATAATTGAGATTTGCAAGAAAAAGAGGGAAAAATCGCATTTCATTTGCAAATGTCGATTTTTTTTTGTAATTTTGCATAACAAAAACGAAGACGAAAACGAAAACACATATAAACACCTTAAACTAATCCATTACAACTATGGCAAACATTTATTCAGCTCAGGACATCAAGAATGTCGCCCTCATGGGAGGAAGCGGCAGTGGTAAGACCACCCTCATGGAGTCGATGCTGTTCGAAAGCGGCGCCATCCAGCGCCGCGGAACCATCGAGGCGGGCAACACCGTTTCGGATTACTTCCCCGTGGAGAAGGAGTATGGCTACTCCGTCTTCTCGACCGTCTGTAACATCGAGTTCGACGGTAAGAAACTGAATATCATCGACTGCGCGGGCGCAGACGACTTCGTCGGCGGCACCACCGCTGCGCTGCAAATGGTCGGCTCGGCCGTCATCGTCCTCGGGGCGAATGACGGTGTCACAGTGGGCACAGAGAATAACTTCCGACTGGTGGACAGCCTTCGTAAGCCCCTGGCGTTCGTGATTAATAAGTGCGACCACGAGCAGGCGAATTTCGAGAAAGTATACGCTGACCTAAGAGAGAACTTCGGTAACCGCTGCACGCTCATCCAGTACCCCGTCAATGCCGGTGCAGGGTTTAATGCTGTCATCGACGTCCTTCGCGGCAAAATGCTCGTTTGGGGACCGAACGGCGGTGCTCCCGAGCAGAAGGATATCCCCGAGAGCGAGAAAGCGAAGGTCGAGGAGATGCGTCAGGCCCTGCAGGAGCAGGCCGCCGAAGCAGACGAGAGCCTGCTGGATAAATTCCTGAGCGAAGGACTGAACGACGAAGAAATCATGCAAGGTCTAAGGAGCGTATACGCCCAGGGTTCCATGTATCCCGTTATCTGCACGAGCGGACTGAGGGATATGGGTATCCGTCGACTGATGGATTTCCTGAACGTCATGGCCCCCGCCCCCAAGCAGTTCGAGTACAAGACCGTCGATGGCACGCCTGTTCGTCCCGTCGACGACGCGCCCGCCAGTCTCTATGTATTCAAGACCAGCGTCGAGCCGCATATCGGGGAAGTGAGCTACTTCCGCGTGATGCAGGGCGTGGTTCGCTCGGGCGACGATATGACGAATATGGAGCGTGGCACCAAGGAGCGCATTTCGCAACTCTACATGGTCGCCGGCGCTAACCGCACCCAGGTGGATGAGGTACATGCCGGCGATATTGCCGCAACGGTTAAACTCAAGGACACCCGTACGGGCAATACCCTGAACGCCAAGG
>X369_Koala__coassemble_157_pt1 | contig 14787 bp, 11 predicted proteins | sample X369_Koala__metabat2_high_PE_004 | metagenome-assembled genome bin X369_Koala | reverse complement strand
CAACGTAGGATTCATTGCTTTGCTAAAGTTCTCGACAATCGTATCACAAAATGCAAGCATTGAGTGCCCGAGTTATTGCCTCGCGATCCATGTTATGCCCAATGAAAACGAGCTTCTGCATCCGGTCTCCGTAGACGGGATCCCAGTCTGCACGGAGTTGGGCGTCCGAAGCAAGAAGGGGTTCGAGTTCCTCCTTCGGCATGGTGGCGTACCACTGACCAGCCTGAGAGAGTTTGACTTGCCGTCCGGCCTGCTCGAAGACGTAGCACATGTCCTTTTCGTCCTCGAAGTAGCACATACCCTTGCAACGGATGACCGAAGCAGGGAAGTGCTTGGCCACGAACTCATCGAAGAGCGAGAGATTCATCGGTTTACGAGCCTGGTAGACAAAAGTCTCGATGCCATATTCGAGGGCTTCGCCTTCGTCCTCCTCTTCCTCTTCGCCAAAGCGTCCCTCGATCTCTTCAATCCAACGGGCGCTGCCCGCCACGGTATCAAAATCGAAATCGCGCCGGAGCAATCGGTCGAGGTCTACATCGCAGTAGTCGCAAGCGATGATGTCCGCCTTGGGCTGGATGGCCCGAATGATGGACTTAATCTTCTCTAGGTCCTCCGCAGAGACCTCGGACGCCTTATTGAGCAAAATAAGGTTACAGAACTCTATCTGCTGGATAATGAGCGACTGGAGATCATCCTCGTTGAGCTTAGAGACAAAATCCTTCGGGGTGTCGGTAGTGACAGCCGAAAGGGAGTCCATGAACTCGTCCCGCATGCGGAGGGCGTCGACCACCGTCACGATACTATCGAGACGGGGTAGACCGTCCACCGCGTACTGCGGGGCCAGCTGTGGGATATTGCAGATAGTCTGCGCAATCGGAGCGGGCTCGCAGATACCGGAGGCCTCGATGACGATGTAGTCAAAGGCATGCTTGGCGAGAATCTCGTGCAGTTGCTCGACCAGGTCCATCTTGAGCGTACAGCAGATGCAGCCGTTCGAGAGGGCGACCAGGTCGCCAGACTTAGAGTTCACCACTCCACCCTGCTGGATGAGATTCGCGTCGATGTTGACTTCACCGATGTCGTTGACGATGACAGCAAAGCGGATACCACGCTTGTTCGCCAGAATGCGGTTGAGCAGTGTGGTCTTACCGCTACCGAGGTAGCCGGTAAGGAGAAGAACGGGTATCGTAGATATCATAGTACAAAAACGTTAGTTATTCACTTACACTCTCGAGAATCGGATAGAACTCACTGACGAGGCTGTCGCGATGCGCCTGGTTAGCAATATAGAGGGCATTCTGCATGATTGCCCGTTGCTGACCCAGCGTAGCCTCCGCCGAGCGGCGTTGGTTCTTATTCAGACTCGCACCCCAGGTCAGGTATTGGCCACAGGTAGACATGAGTTTGCGGAGCATCGCATCGCCCTTCTCCGTCTGGTCGACCCGGAGGTACATCTCCGCCATACCGAGGGTGGTATAGTCGTAAGGGATGTTATATTCCGGCAGAACCTCGGCACAATAGTCGAGCACCTCCGTGATCTTCGCCTTCTTATCCGCAGCCTCCTTCAGCATCGCGTCACGCTGAGTCTGATTGAGGGTTGGATCGTGATGCGCTCGGAATTCCGCTTGTGCAGACTCGTTGTAGAGCGCCTCGGCCAGTTGGGCAAACATCATACGATGGGTACGACACATACGCATCAGGTTCTCGTCGATATAGATGCCAGGAATGTTCATGTTGCCGTAGCAGAAGCGGTGCATCATATTCTCATACATGAGATCCGTATTGACGCGTGGGCGACCATCCTCGGAGCGAACAGGAGTCACGTGATAAGCCAGACCGGTGAGTTCGAAGTACGGCTCCAGACCGAGGTAATAATCGTTTCCAACGGTTACCGCGAAGTAGAACGGCCGCTTCCAGTGGTTCTGGTTCAGCATCTCCATGATCATCATCTCCGAGCGCAGATAACGGCGCTGGGACTTGAAGAAGATGCGGCTGCTATCGGGAGTCGAGATATAGAGCTTATTGCTCGGCAGGAAGGACTCATCTCCACTCAGAGCGTGTTTGCCCGAGCGCAGATACAAGAAAGCATCCGTAACAGATACCGGTTCACTGTTCTGATTATCCACCCAAGCCACCTCGTTATGGTCCGGCATATAGTCCTTATACTCCCACGAAATGGGCAGCGCCGGACTGTCGTAATACGGGCGCTTCATCTGGGCGATATACCAGTCTGTCTGCAGATAGCTGAGGTTGCACACACGCAGGTCGGTACCGACGCCCTCGACCTCCTGGTTGTACCAGAGCGGGAAGGTATCGTTATCGCCGTTGGTGAAGATGACGCCTTCCGACTCGCAGCTCTTGAGGTAGTTCGCGCCGAAGTCGCGGCAGCTGTAACGCTGACTGCGATCGTGGTCATCCCAGTTCTGGGAAGCCATCTGGACGGGAACAAGCAAGCAGATAACCGTCACCAGCGCTGCTGCGCAGGCATCAAGTGCCTTATTCTTCTGCGCCCACTTAGCGATGGCCTCGTAGAGGAGCAGCACGCCCATGCCAATCCAGATACAGAAGGCATAGAACGAACCCGCATACGCGTAGTCACGCTCGCGCGGCTGATAGGGTGTCTGGTTGAGGTAGAGCACGATAGCCAGACCCGTGAGGAAGAAGAGAAGGAACACGAGCGTGAAGTTCTTTCCACCCTCCTTGCCCTTACCGAGTTGCCAGCAGATGCCGAGGATTCCCAACAGGAGCGGCAGCAGGTAATAGACATTGTGGCCCTTATTCTCCTTCAGTTCATCAGGTAGCAGCGACTGGTCGCCCAGACGGAGGTTATCGATGAAGGGGATACCGCATATCCAGTTGCCCTTATGCAGTTCGCCGTAGCCCTGCAGGTCATTCTGACGACCGGCAAAGTTCCACATGAAGTAGCGCCAGTACATATAGTTGACCTGGTAGCTGAAGAAGAACCGCATATTCTCGACGAAGGTCGGACAGATTTCACTGCGCCACTCGCCGGCATACTGATACCGAACGCGGCGACCCTTGATGTCACCCCACTCCTTATAGGCCTGAACATGACTGCCTTGCGACGAGTACATACGCGGGAAAAGCATGCAGAAGTCCTTATTGTAGACATACTGCGTCTTATAGCCCGTGATGACGTACTTATCCGGCTGACCATCCACATGCGGGGCGGGAGCGTATTTGGCTTCGCCCTGCTTCTGCTCAGGCTCCCAGAGACCCTTGGCCTCGTTGGCAATGAGGTTCACAGGAGCCGAGTACGTCTGGCCATAGAACAGCGGTCGATCACCGTACTGTTCGCGGTTCAGGTAGTACTTGAGCGAGAAGACGTTATCCGGACTATTCTGATCCATCGGGGTATCGGCACTCGAACGAATGACGAGGATTCCGTAGGTGCTGTATCCGATGAGAATGAGCAAGATAGCAATGAGTGCCGTATTGGTCCAACGCCAGAACTCCGAGGCCTTCTTGGCCATCTTCGTGTAGCTCCACCAGATAGCGGCTACCAGCAGGACAACCGTGAGAACAATCTCCACCGCCAAACCTGTGTTGAACGGACATCCGAGCGTGTTCGTGAAGAACAGCTCGAACCAACCGGCTACCGTCGGCCAACCCGGGATAATACCGTAGAGGATGACCGCCAGGATGATGCACGAGATAAGGAAGGCCAGGATGGCTCCCTTCCACGAGAACTTGTATTTGCGGAAGTAGTAAACGAGCACAATGGCGGGGATAGTCAGCAAGTTCAGCAAGTGGACGCCGATGCTCAGGCCCATCAGGTAAGCAATGAGCAGCAGCCACTTATCCGAGCCGGCTTCGTCGGCACACTCGTCCCACTTGAGAATCAACCAGAACACCACCGCCGTGAAGAACGACGAGGATCCGTATACCTCTCCCTCGACGGCCGAGAACCAGAACGTGTCCGACCAGGTGTAGGCCAGCGCACCGACCATACCTGCACCGAGGATAGCGATGGACTTGCCCAGCGTATCGGGGGTGATGAGTTTCTTAGCGAGTGCCGTGATGGTCCAGAACAGGAAGAGAATCGTACCCGCACTAGCGAGCGCCGAGAGAGCGTTGACGCACATAGCGACGTGACTGGGATCGCTGGCGAAGAGACTGAAGAAGTGACCCGCCATCATAAAGAACGGGGCTCCGGGGGGATGGCCCACGTCCAACTTGTACGCGCTGGAGATGAACTCACCGCAGTCCCAGAAGGAAGCAGTAGGCTCCAACGTGAGGAGATATGTCACCGCAGCAATGGCAAATGCCACCCAACCGAGGATAATATCCCATGTGTTGAATTTCTTGAACATAGTGTATTAATTAGTTTAAATTTTGCGACACATTTAGGCAATTTGGGCACAAAGATACAAAAAAAATTTGACATTTGCAAGAAAATAGCAATTTTTTATCAAAAAACCCTGTTGAACTATCCGCTTTTTCTTCGTTCTGAGTACTAGGAAGTTCCGATGAGGTTCCGATGAGGTTCCGATATGCTTCCGATATACTTCCGATTCGCGTTCGGCAAATGCTCACACGGACTGATGCTAACGCATCATTAAGTTCGCATTGCCTCCGCTCTCCCCATTTCGTTACGTCGCGTTGCTCCTCAACTCATGGGGACCCCAATCGCTCAGGCGCTCACGCCCTTCGCAGAATTCGGCAAATACTCACACGGACAAATAAAAAAAAGAAAAAAAACACGAAACACTTGCAAATTTAAAAAAATTTTTGTATATTTGCACGATATTTCGCATACAAGCGCGCACACAAACAAAACACAAAATATGTATTTACTACTTTTAGTCATCTTCGGCAGCAGCCTTTTTTCGGGCACACCTATTGAGCCCAGCAACTACCAGGAGGTTCCGGCGGACTATGTATTGGGCCGCGGGGATAGTGTGATCGTGAACCTGTACGGCACGAGTCAAATGCAAATCAACCAGTCCATCAACGCCGATGGTACCATTACCATTCCGGTTATTGGTCCGGTGAAATTGAGTGGCATGAGTCTCAACGCCGCTACCCGGCAACTCAAGTCTGCCATTGCGCATCGCTATGCGGACTCGGAGGTGCAACTGACGATTGCCTCTCCTCGTACCATCGAAGTCACCCTGCGTGGCGAGGTGAAGACGCCCGGGCACTATCGGTTGCACGGTTATTCGACGCTCAGTTATGCGCTGCAGAAGGCCGGCGGCATTGCTGACGAAGGTTCGATGCGCCAGGTGCAGCTGATACAGAACGGCAAGAAGCAGACCATCGATCTATACAACAACCTGCTGGTCGGAAAGAAACCGAACGACCCGCGGCTGCGAGACGGAGCGGAGATTCTCGTCCCGACGGCCGGAAAGCTCGTGAAACTAGATGGTTTGATCAAGCGCAAGGCGACCTACGAGCTCATGCCGGAGCAGACCATTGGGGATTTGATTGCCTACGCCGACAGCACAACGGAGGATGATGTGCGGGTCCGCATTCAGCATCGAGGAGCGGAATCCAGTCGAATAGAGACCATGAGCATGGACTCCGCGCTGGGGTATCAACCCGCGGATGGAGACAGCGTAGCCGTAGAGAAAATCCCCGACAATCCGGATCAGGTGGTGCAGGTGTTCGGTAATGTCAAGTTTGGCGGCAAGTACCTGGTGAGCAAGAAGGTTCACAGGTTGAGTCAGTTGCTGAGCATTGCCGTCTCCACAGTCGGGGACAAGCCGAACGTAGTGATTGTATACAGGGATACGAATCTGGTGCAAGTAGGCGATCAGGAGATGGAGTTGCAGGGCAAAGAAAAAATCTATGTATTGCCCAGGACAGTCTATGTCAACGGCGAGGTAAATTTTCCGGCTCACGTGGACTATACAGTTGGGATGACGCCCAAGCAGTACATCCAACGGGCAGGCGGCTATACCAAGCATGCCGCCAAGAGCAAGAGTTTCATCGTTATGCCGGATGGGAAGATTGTCAAGATTACCCCCAAGGTAGTTCTAATACCTGGAATTCAAATCGTTGTACCGAAAAGATAAAAAAGATATGGAAAAGAAAATCAACCTGAGTGAGCTCTGGCGCAAGATAAAGAAAGAATGGCGCGTCATCGGAATAATCATTGCCGTCACCACGGTAGTGGGTATCATCCTAACGTTCACGGCACCACGGAAGTACCAGAGCGTAGTACAGTTGGCACCGGAGCAACTGACATCGAGTGATGATGAGTCCGATGCCATCTTCCCCGAGGTTTATCCGAATATCGTGAACTCGAAAAACTTCCGGATGGCACTTTTCCCGGTAGAAGTGACCAAAGCGGATGGAAGTTTGACAATCGACTACCGCACATACCTAGTTAAGTACCAGCGTAAGGCACTGACGGAATACCCCAAGGCTTGGGCCATTGCGATCATCAACGCGATGCGTAGCGAGGTTAAGGTGATAGCCGACAGCACAGGGAAGGGACCGGTTCGATTAAGTCGTCAGGACGAAGAGTTGCTCCGCGCTATAAATAGCATGATTCAGTGTGCATGGGATAAAAAGACCGATGCCATCACCATCTCCGTTGTCGATCAGGACCCGCTGATAGCCGCCACCATAGCGGATACGGTTACGAATCGGCTACAGGAGGCCATCACGAACTACCGAACGGCGAAGGCCAGACTGGATCTGGACTATGCGCAAAGCATCTGCGACCAGACCTATGAGCGATATCGGACAGCGGAGGACGAGTACACAACCTACGCCAACACGTACCAGTACGCCACTTCGGAAGAACATAAGTTAAAGATAGAGTCTCTGCATCTCAATACGGAATTAGCGTTCAACACCTACAGCGAGGCGTACGACAAGTTGCAAGAAGCAAAGTCAAAACTACAGGAGCAAACGCCCTCGTTCACTGTAGTTCAAAGTCCGATGGTAGCAGGAAAGGCCTACGGCATGTCAAGGTTAATGAGAGTTTTCCTCTGGTTGCTGGTCGGATGCATTCTGGGCATAGCCTACGCATGGTGGAAAAAATAAATGTCGGATAAGCACATCCACATAGGAGGATTGTTTTCGCCCTGGTGCATCACGGCATTAGTTTGGGGAGCAATAGGTGTACTATTCGCGCTATTTGGCGAGAAGTTGTATGCCCTGACCGACCAGTTCTACCTATCGCTCCTACTATGGGCAGGCATGCTGATAACCCTGTCGATTGTGACGTACAACATCCTACCCGACCGAACGAAAGCGCCGAGTAAGGAGGGGATACACCTCAACAAGGGGGCGTTCTACACGCTACTGGTCATCACACTTATCCTGGTTCCACTCCATATCCACGGAGTACTCTCAGCCCTATCGGCGTACAACTTCGAGAACTATCTCAAGGGACTGCGGGAATATGCGGTTAAGGGTGAATACACTTCATTTCCCCGCTATGCGTATGTACTAAGTCACGCCCTGCTTATCGTGAGTTTGTGGGCCTATCCGCGGGTGAACAAATGGGTGGTAGCCACAGCCATATTATGTGCGACGGCCGAGTCACTCATCATTATGGAGAAGGGCAGTTTGTTCTTCACGTTCCTATGCTGTTTGTTCGTGCTACACGAACGCGGAAAGATTCAAGCCCGAACGATAGGCATCGCCATCCTCGTGCTCTTCATGCTCTTCTGGGGCATGAATGCCCTACGTGAGGGAGAGGAAGATATGGATAAAGACTATGCATTCGATTTTCTGGGCATGTACGTCATGTCCCCCTCGGTAGCTTTCTGCCGGGTACACCCGGATATATCGGAGCAGTTTGGCACGAACACTTTCGAAACGATTTACCTGTTTCTACAGCGTTTTGGTTTCAACGTGGAGGTGCATGAAAAGGTGCAGGAGTTCGTAGAAGTGCCGGTGTCGACGAATGTATATACGGTGATGCAGCCCTTCTTCCGGGACTTCGGTTACACAGGTGTAGCCCTATTTGGTGCAATCTATGGCGTTGCTTCCGGTGCACTATACCGATACATGCGAAACGGAAACGGATACGTGACATGTCTTTACACGTACATGATGGCAGAGTTGGTGTTGCAGTTCTACCAGGAGAGCATCTTTCTGAGCATGGTGTACGTATTGCAGTTAGCCGTATTCATGTGGCTATGTACTCAGGAACAAGTGAAAATAGAATGAAGAACAGTCAACCCATAGCCATCCTGATGGCGACCTACAACGGGGAGGCGTATCTACGAGCGCAACTAGACTCGTTGTTACGTCAAACCTATATAGACTGGTTCCTCTATGTCCACGACGATGGGTCGACCGATCAGACTTGCACTATCCTGAGAGAATATGCCGAGGCAAATTCGGGAAAGATAAAGCTGTTAGATTACCCTGCGAAAGGAGGCGCCTGCCGGAACTTCATGTCAATCCTAGAGCAGGTTGATTCCGATTACTATATGTTCTGCGACCAGGACGATGTGTGGTTACCAAATAAGATAGAAGTGGAGATGAAGGCGATGAAGGAGGCAGAAAACCGTCATCCGAGTCAGGCCATCGTAATCGCCACAGACCTGAATGTAGTGGATGCAGAACTAAAGATGCAGCACGAGTCATTATGGCAGGAGGCAGGGATTTATCCCCAATATATCCGAACGTTCGATGAGATGGCCGCCAATACACTGGTAACGGGATGCACCATGCTATTTAATCAGCAGGCCAAAGAACTGATTCGACCGATAAGCCGACACACGGTAATGCATGACGGATGGGTAGCCCTATGTGTGCGGAAAGGCGGAGGCCTCGTGGAGTGCCTGCCTATACGCACGGTACTATACCGCCAACACGGTCGAAATACGCTTGGGGCACAAGATGTCTCGCACCTGACTATAGCAGATCGAATACAACGGTTACCTGTTTCCTGGCGAGTCAACCGCGGTATCTATCGGATGCTGTGTGACCTGGAATACGGAAGTGTGCTGAAGTACGCATATTATAAATACCTCTATCACCGCCGAATACGGAGCGAACAATATTGAACAAAAAAGACAACATAGGATTGGTGCTGGTGTGTTACCATCCCCAGCCGGATGATGTGGAGGCGATTACGGCCCTGGCTTCGACGTACAAGGGGGTGATTGTGGACAACTCGGAGTGTGTCCACTTTACGGGTTCGAAGGTAGGACGGATGAGTTACCTGCCTCAATACGAAAACCGGGGTATAGCCGAGGCGCAGAACCAGGCAGTTGAACGATTGCTGCAGGATGAGGAGGTGGAGTACATCATCTTTCTGGACCAGGATAGTCGCACTGAGCCGGATTTCCCCATCCGAATGATGGAGGCCTATGAGCAGTTGGCATCCCATCGAAAGCTCGCGTTGTTGGGACCGAGAATCGTAGATAAGCGTAGTGGAGAACACACATCATCCACCCTCCATCGGGAGAAAAAGAATGCAGACGGATTTATCCCGATGCGCGATGTGATCAGTTCAGGAAGTGTAGTTCCGGTAAGCGTAATGAAGACGGTGGGACGGATGAGGGCATCGATGTTCATCGATTATGTCGACTTTGAGTGGTGCTGGCGGGCAGAGAAAATGGGATATGTATGCGGTATAACGGACACAGTAACCCTACGGCATAAGGTAGGCGAGCGAGAGATACGGATAGGACGGTACACCATACAAGTGTGGTCGGCCTTCCGGTATTTTTACCAATATCGGAACTACCTGTGGCTATGTCGCCTAGCTTATGTCCCGACGCAATGGAAACTAGCAACGGGGGTGAAACTACTGGCGCGGATGGTTTATTTTCCCTTGCTTGTCAGCGGCGGTAGGGAAATGGTGCGAGAGATGGTGCGAGGCGTACGTGCATCTATGCGCGACTATGCACAGTTTGAAAAAGAGATTGAAGGCCATGAGGGATAAATACTTCATCATCGACATATGTGGAACGTTGTTTCGATCGAACACAACATTTGACTTCGTCCGGTACTACTATGGAGATCGATGGACCACGAGGATTCTTTTCTCTTTCCCGTTTCGCGTACTCAATCGCATGTTGGACAAGATGCTTGGTTACGAACCAATGCGTCAGGGACTCATCCGGATGCTGCGAGGACAAAGTCGTCAAGGGTTGAGACAGATGGCAGAACAGTTCTATGACCAGTTTTTGTTGCCTCGTGAGAATAAGATGGTGACCGAGCTCGTTCAGCAGAAGCGGGAGCAGGGGTATATCCCCGTCATCCTGTCTGCGACCATTGATCCGATTGCAGAAGCCGTAGCCAGCAGGCTGGAGATTGAGCAAACCTACTCGTCCCTGCTGTCCTATAGCGAGGAGGGGATATGCCGAGGGGTACTACAGACAGACCTACTTCGGAGCAAACGAACGGAACTGGAGGCTCATGGGATTCGTCCACCATATGCGGGTATTGTGACAGATAACTATTCGGACGGTGAACTGATAGAACAATCCGGGGAGCCGTATTTGGTAAATTATAAATGTGAAGAAGCGTGGACACATGTCTTAAGTAAAGATACCATCAAGCGATGCAGAATTATTTCCATATAGGTCGGTTCGTCATTCCGATGTACTATTCCTTCCACACCCGATACCAAGGGTGGACGGGAATGATGGCATGGCTCATCAAGTACCTGATTCCGGTACTAAGCATGGCGTATGTACAGGCAGATTTTGACTTCAGTCGCTTTGTGGTCGGGTTGCTATTCTTCTACGTCATCTACGAAGTAGGGTATATTCAGAATGACTGTGAGACCATCAAGAAAGAAGCATCCCCTACCCTCCGCTTGAAAGCAGACGAGTTGGCTTTCTACGAGTCGCACAAGATACTCATTTACCTGACGCGGTTAGCAGAATTACTACTTCTGGGATATGCATTGACCAAAATGGGAGTCGGGATGGCTATCCTACTATATGGAACACTCACCTTGCTAATATTCGCATGGTATAATACCATCCGGAACGGATTTTGCCTCGTCGTACACCTAATCCTGATGATGCTACGTTATACCTTCCCCGTTTTCGCAGCGAGCAATCATTTCTCGGTAGAAGTCGCATGGGTAGCGCTGATTTTATACCCTTTGACGCTCTTCATCGAGCGAAGTGTGAAAGGAAAGTTCGAATACAAAAGTCAATGGCTCGCACGCTTTGTCATGCATAATTACGATGAGCGATACCTATTCCGGTTGCGGTACTACTCAGTGCTACTGGTAGCAATCGGAATCTGGATCCTGTGTGACTGGAGTCGAGCAGCGTATGGTTTCCCCGTGCTACTACTATGGGCAACCAGTCTAATGAACTACAGAAGTGAAAAATACAGATACAAGCACTAAAGATATGACCATATCGGTTATCATGTCGACATACCATCGGGAGCGAGCGGAGTACCTGGACGAAGCCATGCAGAGCATCTGGACAGACCAGATGCGTAAACCGGATGAGATTGTCCTGATAGAAGATGGGCCACTTACGCCCGAGTTGGATAAAGTGGTAGCGCAGTGGCAGCAAACGATTGGTTCGCGACTGGTTGTCCGGTGCAAGGAGAAGAATGAAGGATTAGCGATGGCTCTGAATGAAGCGATTGCCATGTCCCATGGAGAGCTACTGGCGCGTATGGATAGCGATGATATCAGCATGCCCAATCGATTTGCGCTACAGGAGAAATACATGGAGGAGCATCCCGAGGTAGATATATTGGGCGGAAGTCTACGGGAATTTAACGACGAAGGAACCCTGGACAAAGTACGCATTTATCCAGCCAGCGCATCAGACGTGCGTCATTCTATGCATCGCATGTCACCATTGGGGCATCCAAGTGTTATGTTCCGTCGGCGCTTCTTCGATGCGGGATTCCGTTATAGCAATAGGTATCCCATCTGTGAAGATGTAGTGCTATGGTATGATGCGGTCTGCGCCGGACGGATTATCCACAATATACCGGACGTTATCTTGCGATTCAGACGAAACGAAGGGGCGATGCACCGTCGAAGCAAGCAGAAAGCCTGGAGTGAATTCCGCGCATACAACAATGGCATCTATCGTTTGTGCGGTCCCTTCTCTACACGTTATGTATACTCCTTCGCACGGCTGCTGTTTCGACTCATGCCGTTACCCCTAATCAAATGGGTGTACAGGGGGGATGGCCTCCGCAACCGATTGGCTATCCTCATAGGATTTCTCCTGGTATCCAACGTTCTAATTGGGCAGTCATATCTGACCCCTCAGCAGGTCAGCACCTATCCGGATCTGCCCCTGCTGGAGATACATACAGCCGCTGGAATAGATCCGACCTACACCGTGATTTATCCACCAACCGGGTGCATTGGGAAAGGCATCACGAACAACGAATATGTGCAAGGAAACTTGAAATTGTGGAAAGACGGCCGGGTTGCCTATATGACCGGGGACTCGACAGCAACGACCTATGGGATGAAACTGAAGGTACGAGGAAATTCATCGGCTGCCTCGGGCGATATGCATCCCTATAGAATCAAGTTGGCACAAAAAGCAGATTTATTCCTGTCCGGAAACACCAGTCTGGCTGCGAAAGAATTCATTCTGCTGAAAACGAACGTATGGAACACGCACTTCACAGATGAAGAGAACGATTTACTACCCTTTGTAGACGAAGCCTTGTCGGCATTATTAGGGTGCCCTTGGACGCCGAGATACGAGATGGTCAATGTGGTGATGAACGGCACCTATCGAGGATGTTATGTCATGGCGGATGCCGTATCCCGTGGGGAGGGCAGAATCAATATCGATAAATCCGGATTCATCATAGAGGACGATCCGTACTGGTGGAACGAAGATGGCGTGTACTTCAAGACCAATCATCTGCCATACCCCATGGGCTATACCTTCAAATATCCGGATAATGATGATGTGACAGACTCCATCAAACATTTATATGCGACGTACATGAATGCGGTAGAAGCAGCTATATGGCAGGGGGATGCCTCCGGGTATATCGACTACGAGTCTTTTGCCACGTGGATGTTAGTTCACGAGATATTAGGGACAGATGATCCAGCAGGATCCAACATATTCCTATACCGGGAGAGTTTCTCGGCGACGGACTTTCAGACCGGGTTGCTCAAGATGGGTCCGACTTGGGACCTGGACACATCCTTCAGGCGAGACAGTACGCAATTTAGTTCCATCCATACTGATAATGCATTTTACTTTCTCCAAATATTCCAAATACCGGCATTCGACTCAATCTATATAAGTAAGTGGAATTCCGTCAAGGGGCAGGTCTATACAACGGTCGAGAATCACTTGGACTCTCTTGCTGATGCGCACCAGGAGGCGATAGACTCCAGTTTGGTGCGCTCCCGCGCAATATACGGACAGATTGGCACATCTTATGCCTATCAGGAGGTAGAAATTCTGGCCCGTTTGAGGAGCCGATTAAACAATCTGGACACAAAGATAAACCAACGCGGAGGAATAAATTCATTAAACGACACCCAAAAAGCAAATATATACGATATAATGGGGCGTCGATGGTCGGCGTATAGCACGTTGCCTCACGGTATTTATATCCAGAATAGAAAACGATTTATCATAAAATAAACTCATTATAACTATGCGAAACAGACAATTTGACATTCTTCTGTTAATTGCTATGGTGATAGTAATTTTCGGGCACCTGGGGACAGTGCCGGGAACATTCCTGCTACACCGGGCGTTACCAACCTACGCCTACCATATGGCCCTGTTCATATTCATATCCGGATATTTCTTCAAGGACCTAGCTTCATCGCAGGAGTTACCGGCCTTCATGTGGAAAAAAACGAAACGGCTTTTACTGCCCGTGTTGGGATGGAATGTGGTCTATGCAGGAATAGCCATGCTCATGCACCACTACCAAGTTACGGATTATTTCCCGATAGAAGGCTCCTATTTCACCCTGCAGTATCTGCTAACTATACCCCTAAGCACTTTTGACCAATTCACGCTCAACGTAGCGAGTTGGTTCGTCGTGTGTCTATTCATGACCCAGGTGGTATATGCATGCATATCCGTAGCGAAAAAGAAGGTACCGGACTGGCTCGTGATGATACTGCTCATCATTTTGGGAGTGTTCGGGGTACACTATGCTACGCCTCATTGCCAGGGCATTTGGGATAATAGTCTGTACCGCACCCTATTCACCCTTCCTTTCTTCCACCTGGGATACTGCTACCGGAAGTACGAAGCGTACATTGACCGGATTCCAAGCAGTATTTACTTTGCGGTTTGCATCCTAGGGATATTCCTATTTTACCACTATGGGTGCAATATGCAAACATACTCGTATGTACTCCTATATACGGATTTCGGAGGAAGCTGCTGGAAGCCCTTTGTATCCAGTTTGCTCGGAATCATGCTCTGGACTAGAATAGCGCGGATTGTGGCACAATACACACTCAATAACAAGTTGGAGAGTTATGCTGCGCGGAACACACTAAGTATCATGATCCACCATCTGTTCGTCATGTTCCTGATGAACTGGATTGCGGTACGGTATCTTACCCCCTGCGACGAGGGATTGTTTCGGACTACTTTCTACTCCACACAACCATGTTATTCCTACTGGACATACGTACTGATGATGTTCTTTGTGCCACTGGGAATCAAGTACGTTCAGGACTTCTGCGTAGAGAAGGGGAAGATACTGATTGACAAGTGCAAAAAGCTTCATAAGTAACACAACCAAGTGAACGAGCAGGTCGAACATATTGGCCAAAAGGACGTGATGTGGTCTTATGCCGCCACCATCCTCATGGTGGGAGCGGGGGTTATCCTCATGCCGTTCATCCTGCATAAG
>X369_Koala__coassemble_156_pt1 | contig 14874 bp, 14 predicted proteins | sample X369_Koala__metabat2_high_PE_004 | metagenome-assembled genome bin X369_Koala | reverse complement strand
CCTGTACAGAGAATAGACTATGAAGTTACAAGAAGGTTCATACGAGAATCTAATCACCACAGAGTTACAGCTGAATATGCAAACCGCATCTAATGACGGTTTGGTATGCAAGCAAGAAGATATCGATGAAGCCGAATCTCCTTCGATGCTAACTGAGCACTTGTGCAGGATTATTCGGAATAGACTTTCGGACGAAAACTTATCCCAAGAAGAGCGAGTTAAATTTGCTAATCAGCTGATAGATTCACTGGGAGAGGGTGCAGACGAGAAGGTGGTAAATGAAAGACAGATTCTTTCTGCTGTAATCTCCAAGCAAGAAGAAGTTCGGTTGAAATCAACCGAGCAGTCCGTTATCCGCCCATTAACTGGTTTCCGAACAAGTAGTCTTTTTACTGGCGGTCAAAGTAAGGTTCCGATGAATGCGGAGATAGAGCGAGATATTGATAGTGCTGACCAAATCAGTATCATTGTTTCGTTTTTGAAGTTATCCGGTCTCAATCTTATCTACGACCACCTAAAGCAGTTCTGCAGCAATCCTAATCACAAACTACGTGTAATCACCACAACCTATTGCGGAGTTACTGAGGCTAAGGCCGTTGCACGTCTTTCCGAATTACCCAATACAGAAATTCGGATTTCGTACAACACAAAGATTGAGCGTTTACACGCCAAGTCCTATATCTTCGAACGCAACAGCGGATTCAGCACGGCTTATATCGGTTCTTCGAACCTGTCCAAATCCGCCCAAACGGACGGCCTGGAGTGGAATATTCGCGTAACGAACGTAGAAAATCCACATATCATCAAGACGGCGCTTGCTACATTTGAACTCTATTGGAATAGTCCAAATTTCGAGGACTTCAAATTAGGTGGAGTAGATAAACTCTATGATGAGTTGCAGAAGGAGAGAATGCATGAAACACCCCAATTAGGTGCTCTCGTCAAGTACAGCATTCTTCCCCATCAGAAGCAGATTCTTGACCGACTGATTGCAATTCGAGAAGCTGGAACAAATCGAAATCTAATAGTTGCTGCGACGGGTACCGGTAAGACGGTCATATCGGCTTTTGATTATAAACTATTTGCATCTAAAAATCCAGATCACGGGCGCTTGCTGTTCGTTGCTCACCGAGAAGAAATCCTAAAACAGGCGTTAGGTACTTACCAAAGCGTACTTGAGGATGCTAATTTTGGTGATTTATGGGTTGGAAATTTTAAACCTCAGAGTGGCATCGATCATCTCTTTGTCTCGGTAGCTACATTCAATTCGAAATACGACGAGGTATTTAGTCCTCTTCCTGCCGATTACTACGACTATATTGTGATAGATGAGGCACATCACATGGTAGCGGATAGTTATCGAAAAATACTGGAACACTTCAACCCAAAACTGCTTATCGGCCTTACGGCAACGCCCGAGCGAATGGACGGAGTGAGTCTATTGCCCGATTTCTGCGGCAAAATCAGTGCAGAGATACGACTACCCCAGGCACTTGATGAAGGTCTGCTAACTCCGTTCCAATACCTCTGCATTAGCGATAACACCAATCTAACAGACGATGATTTGATGCAGGGGAATAAATATATCGCAACCAAAATCACCAACCGACTTTGTAATCCAGAGCGTGTAAGACTGATTATTAAGAAACTTCAGTATTACCTGCCAGACGAGCAAAAATGCAAGGCGCTTGGATTCTGTGCGACTAAGGACCACGCTCGATACATGGCTGAACAGTTCAAGGCCTGTGGACTAAAGGCGGCCTATCTTACCTCTGACCAGAGTGCCGAGCGAGAAGCACTGAATAAGAGCCTCAAGAACGGGGAGATCAACTACCTCTTTGTTGTGGATATTTTCAATGAAGGTGTGGATATTCCCGAGGTAGATACAGTCCTCTTCCTGCGTCCTACCGAGTCACTGACTATCTTCCTTCAGCAACTGGGCCGCGGATTGCGTTTGGCGCCCGGCAAGCAGCTTCTGACGGTCTTCGATTTTGTTGCTCAACTGAATAAGAAGTATGACTTTACTAGCCGCTTTCGGGGTCTAATGACTCGCAAAGACAAGAGCGTTGTCGAACAAGTCAAAACCGGTTTCACGTTGCTTCCTCGTGGCTGCACTATCCACATGGAAGAAAAAGCCCAACAATATGTACTGGAGAACATCAAAGCGGCCGTATACAACAAGGCTCGTTTGATACAGGAACTACGAACCTATGACCACGTACCGACGCTTAAGGAGTTTATCGAGAATAACGGACAGGATATACGTCTAATCTATAAGAACAACCTCTGCTGGTCCAGCTTGAAAAAAGAAGCGGGACTTTGCTCTTATGAATCAGACGAAAATACGAATCGATACGAGAAGGGACTATCCAACCTGGTTCATGCAAATAGCGTGGCATACCTCCAGTTCGTAAAGCACATATTGGAACACTTAGATAATGTCACTTTTGCCGATGAACGAGAGCGGACTTTTGGTATCATATTCTATTACACCCTTTATGTTGATAGAATTGACCGTGTTGGTTTGAAGAGTGTTGAGGACGGTTTTGCACGTCTCAAGAAATATCCCCTCTTCGTTTCCGAAATACAAGAACTGACGGACTATATCCTGGATAATCTCGAAACAAAAACATTCTCCGTTGGTGAAGGGCTCCCTGTGGCACTTGAACAATACGGGTGTTATACGCGAGAGGAGGTTTTTGCTATATTCGGCAAACAAACGGCAGACAAGAAGATGCAAGGAAGCGTTGCTGGCGTGTTTAACATTGAGGAACTCAATACGGAACTGTTCTTCGTAACCCTCAATAAATCCGACAAAGACTTCTCTCCTTCCACCATGTATGATGACTATGTCGTCAGCGCAGATCAGTTCCATTGGAAGTCGCAAAACACCGATTCACACCAGGGGAAGGGACGTCGTTTTATCGAACAGGCGCAGAATAAGAAGAAGTTCCTGCTCTTTGTTCGAGAGGATAAAAAGGATGGATTCGGAAACACCTGTCCATTCTATTGTTTCGGCTTAATCGACTATATTTCTTCTCGTGATGATAAGCCCATGAGCATCGATTGGCACATGCATCATCCTATCTTACCTGCCTTCCTGCCTGCCGCATAAATCTTCATGTCGGACCTACTCAACATATATAGCAACCCACCTCATCGCGAAGTCGTGCACTCCATGAAACGCAGAAGCAATTGGCACAACTACAGCAAGATGGGGACATATATGCTGACTCTTGTGGTTTCCGGACGTCACCCTCTGCTCGGCTCACTCCCTAATGCAACAGCTGATTTAGCCACCGTGCCTTCGGATTCCGTCCGAAGGTCTATTTCTGTCTCGTTGACCCCACTTGGCAAAGCCATTAGAGACCAGGAAATACCCCAGATTCAACAACACTATCCGATGGTTGAGGTGTGGAGTGCATGTATTATGCCGGATCACATCCACATGATCATACGAGTAAAAGAAGACCTTCCTCAGGGAATACACCTTGGCAAGATTGTTGCGGGTTTCAAATATGGATGTACATCCCGAGCAACAGAATTGCTCGGCACTGTGGCTTCTCTTCAACATGAAAGAAATGCTTCGAATTTAGCCACCGTGCCTTCGGATTCCGTCCGAAGGTCAGCCTCTGCCTTATTCGAGTCGGGCTACAATGACAAGATCCTACGCTTCGAAGACCAACTAGATAACTGGAAAAAGTATCTTAATGATAATCCCCGTCGCCTGTATATCAAGCGCCAACATCCGGATCTGTTCCGGATTTGCCGCCATGTAGAACTATCGGGGATGACTTTTTCGGCCCTAGGTAACCACTTTCTGCTGGACTATCCGGATAAGCAGGTGGTCGAATGCTCTCGTTCGCTAATGTCCCAGCAGATAGATGCTCTCGCTCAAGAGGTTCTTGCTCATGCAGAAAATGGGGCGGTGACTATCTCTGCGGCTATTTCCGAGGGAGAGCGAAGAATCGCAAAGGCTGTTCGGGAGGCGGGTTTCCCGTTGGTGGTTCTCCTGAAGGACGGCTTCCCCGCTGAAGGAAGTGATGCCGAGCGCTACTATAAGCCCGGAGGCATCTATTTCGAGACTTGTGCGGCAGGGAAACTCCTTCTGCTGGAGCCTACTGCAGAGACCTTTGTCCTACCCGCTGTACAGGATGCTACCGAATCCTCCCTTCGCCAGAAGGCAGAGGCCAAGCACCTTACGTACTCTCCGCTCCCTACGACCAGCACCCGCTACCGCTTTATCGCCCTAAACGAAATGGCCAAAATGTTGTAACCCATTTCCCTTGCATTCTGCCATCCATGCAAAATATAATGTTTAATGATATGAAAAAACATCTTTTTACCCTTTTTCTTGCACTTCTGTCGCTTTCCGCTGGAGCGGAGGAGGCGGCCGTCAGCATGCAGTCTTTTGAACAGGGCTGGTCCGATCCCCTTTCAACCATTGCTCTCAAGAACAACACGCAGGAGCAGATCCACAGCGTTCAATTCATCGTTGAATACCTCGATATGAATGGCAATCAGATGGATTATCAGGAGTATAACGAAGAGGTCGAAATTGCGCCTGGTATGACACGTAAAGTCAGCATCCCTGCTTATGAACACATGCGAAACTACTCCTACTATAAGTCGGAAAAATCGTTCTCTGACCCCCATCTGTTTAAGGTCAAATACGATTTCGAAAGTTATAACAACCCGGGAACTGTTGCAAAGACGCAAACGGAGGAGGACTGGGAAGCCGAACTAGACAAATCGCTCAGCTCTATTGATTCGGCCGCAAATGACGACACCGTGAAAGATGCACTGAACCTGACCAAGGATATGCTTATCTGGTACATTGTAATTGTGTTGATTGTCCTGCTCTTTTCCGTTGGGCTCTATGTGCTCGTAGCTGTTGTGGCTCATCGCAATCACCGCAATGTCATCCTCTGGGTGTTACTAAGTTGCTTTGTTTCGCCCATCATCGTCCTGATTATCCTGCTCTGCATCGGAGAAAATCAATCGGAGGTCATCTGAATACTTCACTTTTTTGTGAAACATCAAAAATACACCTTACTCCGCAGCGACTAAGAATCTCCAACTAATTTCAATCACGGGGTCAGACCCCTTGATTGATTATCTCCAACTAATTTCTGAACCATCCAAAACAATCCCAAATCCTAAATTGTTCCACGCTGACGACCAAAATTTTGAAACTCAATTCTACGAACCTTCTACGAACTCACTCCGAACAAACTCCGAACCAAAAATTTTCTCTTTTCCGTGCAACAATTGACTCAAAACCTCACGAATTTGTGAGCCATAAAAATACTACTTACTCCATAGCCACCGAGAATCTCCACAATGGTTTGGCACAGAATTTGATGGAGATACAGCGGAAGAGTTCTAAAAGTTGAAAAATATTTAAGTTTTGGAAATGAAACTGATTCTCAGAGATAAACTGCTCGAGGCGCTGAAGGGGATGCGGTTGACACCAGACCTAAAGATCATCACAGGTATTCGGCGCTCAGGCAAGTCCAAACTGCTGGCCGCCTATGCGGATTTTCTCCGATCGAACGACCAGCTGGCGAACATCATCTTCGTGGACTTCCGGCTGCTCGAGAACGAGCCGCTGAAGGAGTACCACGCCCTACACGATTTCGTCAGCAATCGGTATCAACCGGGCAAGAACAACTACGTGATGATTGACGAGGTACAGCTCTGCCCGCAGTTTGAACTATGCATCAACAGCCTGCACGCCACGGAGCAGTACGACATCTACCTGACCGGCAGCAACGCCTTCATGCTCTCCAGCGACCTGGCGACACTCTTCACGGGGCGGTATATCGAGCTGAGCGTATTCCCTTTTAGTTACGCGGAATACCTGACCTACCATGGTCTGACGGATGTACAAGCGCAACTGGATGAGTATGTGGTGGATGGCGGTCTGAGCGGCAGTTACCTCTACCCCGACCGCAAGCAGAAGAAGGCCTACATCCGTGATGTGTACAACACCATCCTCCAGCGGGACCTGGTCGAAAAATACCACCTGACGGACTCGGAGGCACTGACCCGACTGGTGGAGTACATGATGGACAATGTGAGCAACATCTCCTCACCCAATGCCATTGCCGAGGGGTTGACGCAATCCGGCATCCCGTCGAATAACCACACCATCAGTCGATACCTGGAGTACCTGACCCGGGCCTTCGTGCTTTACAAGGTCGACCGCTACGACATCCGCGGTCGCAAATATCTGAGCTCGCTCAGCAAGTACTACCTGGTCGACAGCGGCATCCGTTATGCCGTGCTCGGGACGCGAAATATGGACTACGGACGCATCTACGAGAACCTTGTGGCCATCGAACTTAAACGCCGCGGATACGACATCTATGTCGGTAAGCTCTACCAAAAGGAGATAGATTTCGTGGCTATGCGGGGAGACGAGAAGGTGTATATCCAGGTCAGCGACGATATATCCGGTTCGGAGACCTTCCGACGCGAGGTTACTCCGCTGCTGCAAATCAAGGACGCCTATCCCAAGCTCCTCATCGCCCGCACCCGTCACCCGCAGTATGACTACCAGGGCATCCGGGTCATCGACCTGGCTGACTGGCTAAACACCCCAAACTCATGAACAAAAGTGATATGCTCACTCCTTCACCCGGATATTACCGCCACTTTAAGGGCCACCATTACTACCTCGTCGACATTGCCTTCCACAGCGAGACGCTGGAGCCGATGGTTGTCTATCGTGCCCTCTACGGCGAGCGGAAACTGTGGGTTCGTCCCCTCTCGATGTGGTCCGAAACCGTCGACCGCGATGGCTACCACGGCCCCCGCTTCACTCCCGTCCCCGACTCCGCAGTCCCCGCAGATTGCTTATGTAACCCCTGTCAACACCCGCGTTGACAGCATTGAAATAGAACGAATTATGAAATCCTATATATCCTATGACTGAACGCGAAAAGATGCTCCACAACCTGCCGTACGACTATACCGATCCGGATATACAGGCTGGTATCCGCCATGCCTACGAGGCTATGCGAGATCTCAATGCCTGTGGCGCGTGGGATATGGACGAACTCCATCGCTGCATCCACGAACTGATTCCTTCTGCGCATCCATCGGTAATCATCTGCCCGCCTTTCCATTGCGACCATGGCTTCCGAATCACGCTTGGCGAAGGGGTATTCATTAACTTTGGTGCTACGTTCCTGGACGGAGGAGGCATCACGATTGGAGCCCACACGTTAATCGGTCCCAATTGCCAACTGCTCACACCGGACCATCCGCGTAATTACCTCGAGCGACGTCGCACGGTGGAGACCGGTCGCCCTATCTGCATTGGTGAAGACTGTTGGCTAGGCGGTGGAGTGACGGTTCTACCCGGCATCACGATTGGAGACCGTTGTATCATTGGTGCCGGCAGTGTCGTCACCCACGATGTTCCAAGCGACACCACCATGGCCGGCAATCCCGCCCGCGTCATCAAGTGTCCGGGCATTAGGGAACACCACCCTGATTCCTCGAGTTTCTGAACCATCCAAACACAAAATAATCATTATATCATTATGACTATAGGAGATCAAATTCCGGAGATTCTGGGCATGGACCAGAACGGACATGAAATCAAACGTAGCGACTACGCGGGTCGCAAACTGGTGCTGTATAGCTACCCGAAGGCCAATACCAGCGGTTGCACGGCCGAGGCCTGCTCGCTGCAGCAGCACAAGGCTGAATTGGCGGCTGCCGGTTACGAGATTATCGGCGTCAGTCGCGATAAGCAGGAGACCCAGAAGAAGTTTGCCGACGCTTTTGGACTGCAGTTTCCCCTGATTGCCGATACGGAGACGACCTTGCTGCAGGCGCTCGGTTGCTGGGGCGAAAAGGTCGCTTGCGGACACCGGACAGTGGGCATTCTGCGCACCACCTATCTGGTGAGCGAGCAGGGTATCATCGAGAAGATCTTCACGCCCAAAGAGATTAAAACCAAGATCCACGCCGACCAAATCCTGGATTATCTGCAGAAGTAAAACATGCCGCTATGACTACTCCTTTTCCCGGATATTACCGGCATTTTACGGATAGCTTATGTAACCCCTGTCAACACCCGCGTTGACAGCATTGAAATAGAACGAATTCTTAAAATTCTATATGTCCTATGACCTGCAAACACTTTGACATCGACAACCACGGCAACCGAATCTGCAAGCTCGGTGGCCTGTGCGAGAACCCCGACACCTGCCGCAACCGCGAAGATAAAGAACAATGACTTACTCCGCAGCCATTAAGAATCTCCACAATGGTTTGGCACAGAATTTGATAAGAAATCATGCAGAATAAGTTTCGGCAAGAATAGCAAAATATGCAATTCGCCGAAAAATAAAAGCACATTTACAGTATGTTAATTGGTCGAGAACAAGAAGTTAAAATCCTCAAAGAGCTATACAAAAGCGACACGGCACAGTTGGATTCGTGACGGCACTGGAGGCCTTCTGGAACGGTTGGGCCTGCCATCGCCACAACATGATGCTCGTCGTTTCCGGAAGTGCTAACTCGTGGGTGCAAGACAAACTGATTAACAACCACGGAGGTCTGTATGGTCGACTAACGAGCAAAATCAAACTGCGTCCGTTCACCCTGCACGAGTGCGAGCAGTTCTACCGCATGAAGCGGGTGAAGATGTCCCGCTACGATATTGTGCAGAGCTACATGATTCTGGGCGGAATCCCGTATTACATGAATTTCTTCCAGCCCAATCTCAGCCTCACGCAGAACATCGACCGACTCTTTTTCGCCAATCCCGCCCAACTGCACGGAGAGTACGACCAACTCTTCCAAAGCGTATTCAGCGATCCAGACCTGATGAAGTGCATCGTGGAACTACTCGCCACCCGACATAGCGGATTTACCCGGCCTGAGATTCTGGCGCACATTGGCAAAGACGACAGCGGAAGCCTATCGGAAAAACTGAAGGCGCTAATTGAGAGCGATTTTGTCGAGAAGTATGTGCCCTTCGGTGACAGCCAGCGGAATGTGCATTACAAACTGATTGACCCCTTCTGCTGGTTCTACCTGCATTTTATTCGTGGGCAGAAACAAACCGACACAGACTTCTGGACGCACAACGCTAACGCCCAATCGATTGTCAGTTGGCGTGGCATCGCCTTCGAGGAAGTGTGCCTGCAGCACATCGGAGCCATCAAGCGCTCGCTTGGCATCGAGGGGGTCATCTCAACCCAGTCGGCTTGGACACTGCGAGGAGACGAGAACGTCGATGGCACACAGATAGACCTGCTTATCTGCCGACAAGATAATGTGGTCAATATGTGCGAGATGAAGTACTATAGCGACGAGTTCATCGTAACGAAGGATTATGATCGTCAGTTGGCACGTCGAGAGATACTATTGACCGAACAACTCTCCCGCAAGATGGTTATCCACCGCACGCTCGTTACCACCTATGGGCTCCGTTATAACGAGTACAGTGGTGCCTTCCAGAGCGTTGTTACGTTGGAAGATTTGTTCGCAGAATAGTTCTTCACACTCCTTTCTGAACCATCCATAACCAACCGAAATCATGAGCATGGAACAAGCGAGAGGATGGTAAAAAGTAACGAAACCAATTTCCCGAACGGAATCGCCACAATTTCCCGAAAATTTGATTTTTTTTTGCTAAAATACTTGCTTTTATCATTTCTTTTTTGTATCTTTGCAATCGAAATTCCACAAACTGACTAATTCAACGCCAATAAGTTGACTATAAATAAACCAATAAACCAACCAAAAGCACATGGAATACAAGCAAAGAATTGCGGATAAACTGCTGGAAAACAAGCTAAAAGGAATGGGGGCTGTCTTGGTGGAGGGCGCCAAGTGGTGCGGCAAGACTACCACCAGCGAGCAGATTGCTAAAAGTGTGTTGTACATGGACGCCCCCAAGGACCGCTCCTCGAACCTGAGAATGGCCCAAATCAGTCCGGATGTTCTGCTGGAAGGTGCGACACCCCGGCTGATTGACGAGTGGCAGATCGCTCCGGAGCTATGGGACACGATACGTTTCACGGTAGACCATCGCGAACAGGACGGCCAGTTTATCCTGACCGGTTCGGTAACACCGCTGTCGGACGAGGATCAGGAACTGATTCATCACTCGGGAGCCGGCCGAATTGCGCGACTGAAGATGCGCCCCATGACACTCTGGGAATCCGGCGAATCAACGGGGCAGATTAGTATGGAGTCGCTATTTGCCGGTGCAACAGATCTAACCGGAACAAGCAGTCTGGAGCTGAAGGACATCGCCTACCTGATGTGCCGGGGCGGTTGGCCTCGTGCTGTGGCTCAGTCCCACGATATCGCCCTAGGACGTGCCTTTGACTACTACGACACCGTCGTGAACGTGGATGTCAAGGAACCGGACCATGTCGAGCGTAACCCCGAGCGGGTGAAACTGCTGATGCGCTCCTACGCCCGCAACCAGGGAACCCAAGTCAGTCTCAGCGCCATCTGTGCGGATATGAAGGCCAATGACAACGATGCCCTGGACGACCGAACGGTATACTCCTACCTGCAGGCGCTGAAGGGAATCTTTGTCGTGGAGGACACCAAGGCCTGGAATCCCAATCTACGCTCGAAAGCCGCCATCCGAACCAGCGACACCCGCTATTTCACCGACCCATCGATTGCCACCGCCGCGCTGGGTATCGGACCGGAAGACCTCATGCATGACCTGAACACCATGGGACTGATTTTCGAGACCCTCTGCATGCGCGACCTGCGTGTGTATGCTCAGGCGCTGGACGGAGAGGTTTATCACTATCGCGATTCGGACGGGTTGGAGTGCGATGCAGTCGTCCATCTTCGTCAGGGGGCCTATGGGCTCATCGAGATGAAACTGGGCGGAGATTCCCTGATAGAGGAGGGTGTGGCATCGCTGCTGAAATTGGCGAAGAAGATTGACCCGACCAAGATGTCTAAGCCCTCGTTCCTGATGGTGCTCACCGCTACCGGCAGGTTTGCCTATCGCCGTGAGGATGGAGTCTATGTGGTACCCATCTCCTGCCTGAGACCCTAAGCCGTGTAACTTTTCTCTCCCCCCCACCTCCCGGATTCGTTGAATTACTGAACCATCCAAAACCATCCGAAATCATGAATAGGAAGCAGACGAGAGGATGGTAAAAAGTAAAAAGTATCGAAATAATTTGCAAATTCCATTTATTTTCTGTATCTTTGCAGTCAAATAGCCAAAAATAATTTGCACATGAAATTCATCGGGCGCCGACAAGAACAAGTCGAATTGCAACGTTTGGTTGATAGCAATCAGCCGGAATTTGTAGCCATCTATGGCAGACGACGCGTGGGTAAGACATACCTCGTCCGCTCATTTTTTCATGACAACTTCACCTTCTACACAACGGGAATTGCACGCGGCACACGGAAGGAGCAGTTACGCCATTTCTCTCAGGCGCTGCATGAGCGATGCTCTATCCTCCCGGAGGCCGAAGCAGAGGATTGGTTCGAGGCGTTCCGCCGGTTACGCACGCTTATTAGTCGTTCTCATCAGCATAGGAAGGTTGTTTTTCTGGACGAATTGCCCTGGATGGACACGCAGAAATCCGAATTTATCAAAGCCCTCGACCTCTTCTGGAACGAATGGGGAAGCGCCCAGCAAGATCTGCTTTTGATTGTTTGTGGTAGTGCAGCCTCTTGGATGGTGAAGAATATCATCAAGAACCGCGGAGGTCTGCACAATCGACTGACTTGCCATCTCCGGCTGAGCTCCTTTAATTTGGAGGAAACCCGCCAATTCCTGCAAGCTAAAGGTATCGATTGGATAGATGAGACTATCGCAGAGTGCTACATGATAATGGGCGGCATCCCGTACTACCTGATGCAATTGGACAAGTCATGCAGTCTGGCGCAGAATGTGGACCGGATGTTCTTCCGCGAAAATGCGCTCCTTGCCGATGAGGCGGAGAATCTGTATAAATCCCTGTTCAAGAAATCTGAGAACTATGTGCGCATCGTGGAATCACTGGCGTGCAAACGGAGTGGATTGAGTCGCCAGGAGATTGTGGATGCTACCGGGCTGGCTAATGGCGGCGGACTGACCCGTATGCTGCAAGAACTGACAGAGTGTGGATTTATTCGCGTATACGACCCTCTTTTCCAACGCGAAAAAATCTACCAACTTTGCGACTTTTACACGCTGTTCTACTGCCTTTTCGTCAAAGGACAGAAGGGCTATGATGAGGATATGTGGATGCACCTGCAAGGCAAGCCCGTTTACAGCACTTGGCTTGGCCTGAGTTTCGAGCGGCTTTGTTTTGCCCACGCGGCACAAATCCGCAGAGCGCTCAACCTGGAGAGCATCGCAACCCGTACCTATTCGCTCTACACAGAGAAGGCACAGATGGATATGGTTATTGAGCGAGCCGATGGCGTAGTAAGCCTATGTGAGATGAAGTTCACTCAGCAACCCTACGTGCTGGACAAGGATGAGGCCGAAAGGATTCGTCGTCGCATGAACACCCTGACTATGCTTGACCGCCGCAGACAAAACGTACAGTGCGTGCTGGTTACCAAAGAAGAGGCGAAGAAAAATGGACAATACAGCGCACTGGTTTCCAATAATATACGCCTTCATGACATAATGATGTGATAAGTTTATTTTTGGCTATTTCTTAACAAAAATGTTGTGCCATAGCCAAAAATAATGCCTCTTGAAAATCTCATCTGTTTTTTGTAACTTTGCTCTCAGTAAATCTTTACCCCATATCCGGATATGACCTCAGAAACCTATCCCAGACAGGAGATTGTTCTCCGCTACCTGCGGGAGCATGATATCCCCTTCGAGTGTTACAACCACCCCGAGGGGAAGACCATCGAGGAGGCGAAACGATGGTGGCGGGACGATGGCAGCGTACATTGCAAGAACATATTCATGCGCAACCACAAGGGCGACAAGCACTACCTCATCTGCTTTGACTGCGACCACAATCTCGACATCCACGACCTCGAGGCGCGACTGAAAGCATCCCTGCTGGCGCAAGGACTGCCGACGTGTGGCAAGTTGAGTTTTGCCTCCCCCGAGCGCATGATGAAGTACCTCGGTCTCGAGCCCGGAAGTGTCTCTCCCTTTGGACTGATTAACGACACGGAGAACCATGTCCACCTGTTCCTCGACACCCACCTGCAGCAGGCTCAGACCCTGAGTTTCCACCCCAACGACTGCCGCGGCACCGTCGTCATCACCCTCCCCAACTTCCTCCGCTACCTCTCCCTCGTCGGCAACACCTACGAGTACATAGACCTGTGATGACTATACCCGACATACATAACTCAACCCGCGAGGAGCGCATTGCCTTTGTGCAGGACCAATGGCGATGCCTCGACCACTGCCCGAGTTGCGGCAAATGCTGCATCCTTCGTGGCAGAGACGCTGAGGACCTGTATGCTGACTATATCGACGGCTCTCGCCCCTACATGGATATAACCAAAGAACTACGGCAATGATCAAAATGTACGTCATGCACACCTGTCCCGACTAATCCTGCAATCCTTGATACAAATCACCCCCGAAAACGAATCAAAGAATTTTTATCAGACTGTCGTGATTTGGCAGTCTGATATCGTATATTTGCGGCAGCAAACAAAAAAAGTGAACTTTATGGTCGGAAAATTTGGAAATTTGGAAATAAATTTGTATCTTTGTATAACCTTTTGAACCCATACCATGCCGAAACAAAATTCTGCTATTCTACTGAGCCGCTACATCTGGCTGCTGGACACGATTTATTCCGCGGGGCATATCACCCGTTCGGAGATTGACCGTCGGTGGTGCCGCTCGTCGCTGAGCAACGGAGAGATGGGCATCCCCGAACGCACGTTCCACCACTATCGCGAGGCGGTGCAGGACCTGTTCCAAGTCAATATCGGCTTCAGCAAAACGAGCGGCTACTATATCGAGAATGCCAGCGACATCCGTTTCGACGAAATGCGACGTTGGCTCATCAGTACCTTTGCCGTGAATAACCTCGTGAACGAGCGGATGACGCTGAGCCGTCGCATCAGTTTCGAGCCCATGCCTTCCGGTCAGAAGTACCTGACGACTATCCTCGAAGCCATTCGTGACGGGGTGAAACTGCACGTCAGTCATCAGGGCTTCGGCAAGGCGCAACCCACGGAGTTCACGATTGCCCCGTACTGCCTCAAGACCTTCCGTCAGCGGTGGTATGTGCTGGCGGACTCGATGTACGAGGACCATCGACTGCGGGTGTACGCGCTCGACCGATTCCTGAGCATGGAGCCCACGGAGGAGAAGTACAGCATCCCTGAGGACTTCGATGCGGAGGAGATGTTCTACAACGTATACGGCATGACGTGCACGACAGATAAGTCCGAGCTGGTGCGGGTGAAGGTCGTCGGACATCAGGTGCCGTACCTCCGCTCCTTGCCGCTGCACCATTCGCAGAAGGAGATAGAGACAACGGATAAGTACTCCGTGTTCGAGCTGTTCCTGGTCCCGACCTACGAGCTCGAGCACGAGATCCTGAGCCACGGTGCCGATTGGGAAGTAATCAGCCCCGAGTGGGTACGGGACGATATCCGCGAAGAAGTCAAGAAAATGAAGAAGATGTATAAGTAAGATTTTTTCTTCCGAAAACTTGCAAATGTCAAATATTTTTTGTAACTTTGCAGTCGAATGGAAAATTATTGATACTTTTTCCATGTGAAAATACTGAAAATTATTACTATTTCAAACAATTAGCAATGTGTCAGGTAAGAAATAGAATTGATAGGTGCAAGCGGGGGACAATGTTCTTTCCGGATGATTTTCCCGAGGTGTCGGAGAAGTCGGCGAATAATGTGCTGGGAGAGTTGGTTCAGGAG
>X369_Koala__coassemble_155_pt1 | contig 15071 bp, 14 predicted proteins | sample X369_Koala__metabat2_high_PE_004 | metagenome-assembled genome bin X369_Koala | reverse complement strand
TTTTTCAAATAACCACTTCTACAAATATATCATCCGGTCGAAATTTCCGACCAGTTCAGTTTATTCCAAAATGGAATATATGGTGCAGACCTATCGCAAAATGCGACAACCATTTTCCTGACGTCAGGAAAATGGTCTAACCCCCTCGAATTCGATGGGGTTAGGATGGTTTGCGAGCATCCACAAAACATCTAGGCGCTAAGGTCGATGATTTCGACCTTAGCGCCTAGAATTGCACACGGTTAAATTGCCTTGTCTTACTTTTGTTGCTTGGCCTCTGTCAACAACTGCATCATCCGGCATGGTTTATAGCCGTATGCCCGGGCTATTCAGTTTTCTTCTATTCTTTCTTCGTTACACTTACGACAATTTATGATTCATGATGCGTGATTAGTGATTCCACCTCTTATAACGTTCTGCATCGTTGCCTATGGTGCCATTTTGGCACCTTAAAGAATTATACTCCTCCCGAGTCAGTTCCAGCATAAAGTCCGCAGGGAAACGGGAGATGTTTCGCCTCACCTGACGCTTAAGATTCTTCGTCTCCACCCCATACATCCTGGCCAAGTCGTTATCCAAGATAACCCGCTCACCACGGATAGTATGGATAATAGCCTGCACCTGCTCTACAGTAATCATAGAGGAAGAATCTCTCTGTGTTATGTCTGTATCCTTTGCCATATATGTTATACTATTCCTTTCTTATTTTATGTTTACTTCGCCTACCGTTCTCCTACCCTTGTCCTATTGTTCGCCTATATTTCGCCTATATATGTCCTAAAACAAAACCCGTTAGTTTGACTTGCGTCAGGGACTAACGGGAATGAAGTAAGAACAAACCCGACAGGCGAGACATAAATCAACACCGCCGGGAATAAAGATGGTGCAAAGACACAATAAATTTTCGAAATTTGCAAATATTTTCGAGGAAAAATGCAAAAATATTTGCTTTTATCAAAAAAAATGTGTAACTTTGCAGTCGCAAAAGAAAATCGAGTATGTCTGCTCTAGAAAATCAACAGCGACTAATGGCCTATATCGTCAATCAATCTAATCGAGTCATCGACTACGAATGGGAGATCCGGCATCACAAAGAAATGCACCAAGCCTACGAGAAGTCCTTGTAGGTCTGGATCGTATTGCACAACATCCTGCTGCAGCCCAATGGGCTGCAGAGAATAATCGTGCCATAGACCTATTTGGCACATTTGCCCGCGAGCGGCATCTCGTGATGTTCCAAAGCGGTAACGAGTGCGAAAATTGGCTCGACCCCATAGACAACGTCTTGTATAAGATGAATACGCTCACCCATTGTGGAGAAGATTTGGTAAAGCTGCTTGACCGGGTAGAGATTTACAACGAACTATTCCCCTCATTAGCTCTTCGGTTTGTTGGGGTACAGGTTATGAGTGAAAACACAGTATTCCCCGTGTTTTCTCAACCATTTATCTCGAATGCACGCTTGGCGACCCATGAAGAAATCGATGAATATATGTCCTCGATGGATTTCCAGCCGACGGGAGAAGATGGTAAGTTTTCCAATGGTACAATCCTTCTCTGGGACATCAAACCCAAAAATGTCCTGGTTACCGAGACAGGTGAAATCGCTGTGGTTGACGCAGAAATAACCATGCTATGATATCAAAATAAAGGATTGCCTGAAACAAAAAAATTAAGCGAAGCCTATGGAGCTTCGCTTAGTTTTAATAGTCTGTAGGACACTGCTCTGCCGATCGAGGCAAGTCTGCATTTCGACACTATTGATGAGGAGGGAATCGGAGTGCGACGAGCAGTCATTAGACTGGAGCGACTCCATGAACCGCTGAGCGTGGGTGAAGAGGATGGCGTCTGCCATCTGGCACATCTGACGGGCATTCCCGAAACTACGATCGCGACGCACGTATTGCTCGTGTATCGAGCGGTGCAGCAGTCGCTTGGCATCCGGAGTCATCCGCATCTTCATACTGCCCAGTCGTCGGTCGACAATCTCGAACAGCGCCTCTTCGCTCGGACCGGAGAAGAGCAGGATATTTTCCTCCGGGATACGGCTTCGGAAACCGGGATTGACCTGCATCAGTTCCATCATCTCGTCCTTATACCCCGCTAGGATAATGCATCGCCCGGGTTCCCCGAACTCCGCCATCAGCGTCTCCAGGATATGATAGGCCGGATCGCGACGGTCGGAGGAGTTTTTAAAACACTGGTACGCCTCGTCGAGCACAAGCACCGCGTCACGGCTGTTCTCCAGCGCCTCGCGGGTCAGTTCCTCCTCGCAACCGTAATTCTCACCTACCAGGTCTTCCCGTCGGTAGATGAACACCTCCTTGCGACGAATCAGTCCCATGCTGTACAAGATATCCCCCATGTGCTTAGCCAGCGTCGTCTTACCCGTACCCGGTTCGCCAAGAAACAGGAACGTGAGATTCGGCGTCGGATAGAGCGACACATCGTTGCCGTGAGCAGCCATCCATCGCGTCCAACCCATATACCGCCCGAGGTCAAGCAGCCGTTGCTTAATCGGCTCCATCCCCACCATGTCGTCCAGAAAGGCGAGTTCCTTGCGCCAGGCCGCGCCCTGCACTTCCCGCTTAATCTCTACGGCATCCAACTCTTCCTTCAGTTGCTGCAGCGCCCGCAAATTCTCATCCCAATTCTCTTTCAATTCGGTTTTTTTCTTCATTCGAAAACAAATTTACCTAAATTAAACATCTTTTAAAAACGTGAAACAATCTGGTAATCTCTACCACCGTTCGAGCAGTGTGCATCGAACGGTGAAATGTACCCAGTCCTGCCGATAGGAGATGGCTGAGTTTAAAGTTGTGAATACTTGACTGAGCCTTACATTCTCGCTACTGCGATAATACAGCGCGGGCAGTTCACACTCGCCACGAACCTCGTCGTCTGCACAGATTACTCGCTCCGGCATATACGTGATGCCGTTGGTCTGGAAACGATGCCATTCGTGGTCGTTGTAAGGCAATTGAAGCGCCAGCTTAATCTGGACGCTGAGATCCTCGAGCGTAGCATGGGACGGGATTTCTATCTCGGTCCATTCGCGGCTCCAGGTGTTTGTGAGTAAGATACGATACTGCATAAACTGAAATTTATCACCTAAGTGCCAAAATGTCAAAGAACATGTGCAAATACGGTTATCAAATTCCGTGCCAAGCAGGGGTAGGAGGTAAAAATTCAGAAAAATGAAGTTGTAAATTTGTAAAAAAATAAACGGGGATTTGGAAATGTCATTTTTTTTTTGTAACTTTGTGGTGCAATTGGTAAGACGATGAAAGTAGCGATTCTGCAATATCCCGTCGTATGGGCGGACATCGAGGCGAATATGTGCGCCTGGGAGCAGCGGCTGCGTGCCCTAAAGGGGCAGGCAGAAGTGGCACTGCTGCCGGAAATGTGCACCACAGGGTTCTGCACAGACCGACCGGAGCTGGCGGAAGAGGAGAACGGACCGACGATACAACGACTGCAGGCGATGGCGGAAGAGACGGGGATGATGGTGGTCGGGAGTTATATCTGCCGAGCAAACGAAAACGAAAACTCTAACCTTAACCCTAAAATAGTTAACCGGGGATTTTTGCTCCGGCCGGGAATGAAACCGGTGTATATCGACAAGCGGCACCTGTACCAGCACGAGAAGGCGTTCTTCAGCCCAGGACAGGAGAAGACGGTAGTAGAGTGGCATGGAGTGAAGTTCCGGTACATCATCTGCTACGACCTGCGTTTCCCCGTTTGGGATCGGCAGGACAAAAGCACCCTATACGACATCCTTCTCGTCAGCGCCAACTGGCCGGAAAGCAGGATTATAGACTGGGACGTGCTGATTGCGGCGCGGGGAACAGAGAACCAGGCGTACATCGCCGGATGCAATATCGTGGGGGACGACGGACTGGGATTCCACTACAACGGCCACAGCATTGCGTACGACAGCCGACATCAGGCACTGATACGGCCGAAGGATAACGAGAGCGGTAGTTTTGTGGCGGAGTTCAATATGGAGGAGTTGTGGCACTATCGGGAGAAAATACCGCTATGGAATGATGCCGATTGAGCATTCGGCAAAACCGCAAATTATTAATTTGGAAACGAACTGGAAAATACGGGAGATTACGCCTCAGGAGCAGGCGGTGGTGATCAGGTTGGCCGAGGAACTACGGATTTCCGAAGTCAGTGCACGCATGTTGGTTGTTCGGGGAATAAGGACGGCCGAGGAGGCGCGGGTGTATATCCGACCGAGCCTGGAGCAGCTGCATGACCCATACCGGATGCGGGATATGGACAAAGCGGTAGAGCGAATCGAGAAGGCATTCAAGAACCGCGAGCATATCATGGTCTATGGCGACTACGACGTAGACGGAACAACAGCGGTGGCGCTGATGTACAGTTACCTCAGACAATGGGCCGAAAATATCGATGAATCCGTACGACCGGAACTGGAATATTACATCCCAGACCGATACACGGAGGGATACGGCATTTCGTACCAAGGCATCGACACGGCCCGGCAGAACGGATGCACGCTGATTATCGCACTGGACTGCGGAATCAAGGCAATGGAGAAGGTGGCTTATGCCAAAGAGAAGGGGATAGACTTCATCATCTGCGACCACCACACGCCGGACGAGACCATACCCGATGCGGTGGCGGTACTGGACGCAGAGCGGAAGGACAACACGTATCCGTATGACAAACTATCGGGATGCGGCGTCGGATTCAAACTATGCCAGGCGCTGGATATCCGGAGGGGGAAGAGTACGGGGGGCGTTCCGTGCGAGGAACTGCAGACCCTACTGCCGCTGACGGCGATGTCGATAGCGAGCGATATTGTACCGGTAACGGGCGAGAACCGGATACTGGCGTGCTATGGACTGAAACGCATCAATAGTTCCCCATCCATCGGGATTTCTGCACTATGCCAAGTGGCAGGAATTGCGGGACGGGAGATAAACATGACGGACCTGGTATTCAAAATCGGTCCGCGGATTAACGCCTGCGGGCGACTATACTCTGGACGGGAAGCGGTGCAGCTGCTGATTACGGAAGACCGGGAGATGGCGTTACAGAAAGCGCAGGACATCGACAGCTACAACCGCGAGCGAAAGGACTACGACAACACCACGACCGAGGAGGCGCTACGGATGCTGGAAGCTGACCCGGAGAACGAGAGCAAGCATACGACGGTGGTGTACAGTCCCAACTGGCATAAGGGGGTGGTGGGAATCGCTGCGTCGAGGTTGACGGAGACCTACTACCGACCGACGATTGTGCTAACGGCTGGTGAGAACGGAATCATCAGCGGAAGCGCCAGATCCGTAGGGGACTTCAATCTATATAACGCCATAGACAGTTGTCGGGACCTGCTGACCAACTTCGGCGGACACGCTTTTGCGGCAGGACTGAGCATGCAGGAAAGCAATCTGCCGGAATTCAAACGGCGGTTTGAGAAGTACGTAGCGAGTCATATCACGCCGGAGCAGCAAGTGCCAACGCTGGAGATAGAAGACGAGATACGGCTGGGAGATATCACGCCGCAGATGTGGCAGGTGATACAATGCCTGGCGCCCTTCGGTCCGGAGAACCCGACGCCGCTGTTTGTGACGCGGGGGCTGAAAAACAGCCGATACACACGGCGGGTAGGAGAAAACGGGGCGCACCTGAAGCTGGATTTATGTGATGGAACGGGAGGAATTAGTGGGATCGCTTTTCGACAAGGCGAGCAGTGGGGACTTAGGCTGCAGCAAGGCGAGGCGGTGGATATAGCGTACACGCTGGAGCCGAATACATATAACGGGAGGACAACGATAGAGATGCAGGCGAGCGCGATTCGCTCCAACTAACAAACTTACAGATTGGCAAATTTACAACACTATGTATAGCGAACGGGATCAACAGGGGCCTAGCGGCCGGAAGAAAGGAAGTATCGAAGTCGTATGCGGGTCGATGTTCTCGGGAAAAACCGAGGAACTGATTCGACGCATGAAGCGGGCGAAGTTCGCCAAGCAGCGCGTGGAGATATACAAGCCCGCGATAGACGTGCGGTACTCGGCAGAAGACGTGGTTAGTCACGACCACAATATCATTCAGTCCACACCGGTGGATTCGAGTCAAAACATCCTGCTGCTGGCAACGGATGTAGACGTCGTCGGAATAGACGAAGCGCAGTTCTTCGACATGGGGATTGTGGAGGTATGTCAGGAGCTGACCCAACGCGGAATACGAGTGATTGTAGCGGGACTGGATATGGACTTCCGCGGCGTGCCTTTCGGTCCGATGCCAGCGCTGATGGCGATTGCAGAAGACGTGTATAAGACCCACGCTATATGCGTGAACTGCGGCGACCTCGCGTACGTGAGCCACCGACTGGTCGCCAGCGAAAAGCGAGTGCTATTAGGTGAGACGGACAGCTACGAGCCGCTATGCCGAGCGTGCTACGAGCGGGCGCTGCTGGCGGAAAAAAACAGCGAGAACAATCATTAGGACGGTAGACGTCATATTACCACTCGCCATCCACGGCACCTATACCTACAGCGTACCGGAGGGCATGGAAGTACCCGCAGCCGGAATGCGGGTACTAGTTCCTCTAGGGAGGAAGGAAGTGGTGGGAATCGTCGACCAAGGCGACGATTCCAAGGTTTCAGGTATCAGGTTCCAGGTTCCAGGTCCAAAAATCAAAGATATTCTCACAACACTGGATATCGACCCCATTGCAACGGAGGATCAACTGAAGCTGTGGCACTGGGTATCGGACTACTACATGTGTCCGATTGGGGACGTACTGGCTGCGGCGCTTCCGAGCAAGGCACTGGATAGGCAGTACGAGTTGAACAGCAGCAAAAAACGGCGGGTGAAGTTGCCGGATTATTCCGGTGAAACCGAACAAAGTCACGCGTTGGATATCCAGCAGACAAAAGCGCTGGCGGAACTGTACGAAGCGTGGCAGACAAAACAGACCTGCCTGCTGCACGGTGTGACGAGCAGCGGTAAGACGGAGGTGTATATCCACTTGATAGAAGAGCAACTGAAACAAGGAAGGCAGGTACTATACCTCGTTCCGGAGATAGCGCTGACGACGCAACTGACGGACCGGTTGCAGCGAGTATTTGGGAATCAGCTAATGGTATACCACTCGCGAATCACGGACGCTCAACGGATGGAGACCTATCGGCAACTATTGCTAACGGATCCATCGGAAAAACCAAGGGTGATTATCGGAGCGCGATCAGCGGTATTTCTACCCATTCGGAACCTGGGACTCATCATTCTGGACGAAGAGCACGAGACGAGCTACAAACAGCAAGACCCCGCTCCACGATACCACGCCAGGTCGGTGGCGCTGATGATTGGGAGATTGTATCAACAGAAAACGCCGATACGGATATTGCTGGGAACGGCAACCCCGTCCATCGAAACATACCGATTGGCGACAGAGGGAAAGTACGGTCTGGCGACGATGAGCGAGCGGTATCAGGGACTGCAACTGCCAAAGATCACGATGATTGACCTGCAGCAGCAGTACCACCGCAAGGAAATGTACGGGCATTTTTCAGACCCGCTGGTAGCACGGATACGGGAGGAACTGCAGAAAAACAAACAGATTATTCTCTTCCAGAACCGAAGGGGATATGCCCCATACATGGAGTGCACGGTATGTGGCAAGAGTCCGCAATGTCCGGACTGCGATGTAAGCCTAACGGTACACATGCGGACGCGACTGCTGACTTGCCATTACTGCGGTCATACGGAGTCGTACACAACTAAGTGCCCCTATTGCGGCGGAGAGATGAAGATGCATGGATTCGGGACGGAAAAACTGGAGGAAGAAGTGCAGACACTGTTCCCAACCGCGAGGACGCTACGCATGGACCTGGATACGACCCGAAAGAAAGACGACTACCAGGACATCATCAACGCCTTTGGTCGGCACGAGTGCGATATCCTCATTGGGACACAGATGGTGAGCAAAGGGTTGCACTTCAACGACGTAAGTCTGGTAGCGGTGCTGAACGCAGACAACCTGCTCAACACACCGGATTTTCGGTCGTACGAGAGGGCGTTCGACATGCTGGAGCAGGTGAGCGGACGAGCCGGAAGGACGGGGAGTCAAGGGGAGGTGGTGATACAAACCTTTGACCCAAAGAACCCAATATTCACGTACCTGAGTCGTCACGCATACGAGAGCATGTACCGCACGCAACTGGCCGAGAGGGAGCAGTTCAACTACCCACCCTACTGCCGAATGATTGTGCTGACGCTGCGGCACACACGGGTCGATAGGCTCGAAGCGGGAACGGCGATGCTGCAGGCACGGCTAAGAGAGGCGTTCGGGCCACGATGCAGCGCGATACTCGAGCCGTCGGTGAGCCGGGTGCAGACGTGGTACCTGAGGCAGATACGGCTAAAGATTGAGACGGGGGCGAATTTCCAGAAAGCACGGGAGATCGTGCGAGAGCAGATAGAGGTGGTAACATCCAGCCCTGCTTGCAAAGGGATACAAGTAATATGTGATGTCGACCCCCTGTAAGGGTTTAAAAGTTTAAGAGTTTAAAAGGTTAAGAGATGATAAAAAACATTGTATTGGACTTTGGAAAGGTACTGTTGGAGTATGACTTCAAGACCACCATGGGCAGTTTGCTAAAAGGGTTAGAAGATGTGGAGGAGTTTGGAGAGTTGGTAACTTCGCCGGCGTTTCTGGACATCTGCGACCGAGAGGCAATTCCCTGGAACGAGCGGATGGCGGAGATGAAGCAGAAGTATCCCGCATGGGTCAAGCATTGGGAGATATTTGATCAAAACTATACGACCATCGTGCGCAGCGAAGTGCCCGGGATGAAGGAGCTGATGCACCAACTGAAAGCTGAAGGATATAAACTATACGGCCTGAGCAACTGGTGCAGTCGGGTGCACGAAGTCATCGCGAAATATCCGCAGATGTTTGAGCCGTTGGACGGATACCTGGTTTCGTCCGAAGTACACCTGATTAAGCCCGAGAAGGCAATATACGATAAGTTATGCGAGCGATACGGACTCAAAGCCGAAGAGTGCCTGTTCGTGGACGATAAGCAACCGAATGTGAACGGTGCAATAGCAGCCGGCATGGAGGCGGTGTTGTTCACCACATCATACGAGTTGGAGAAAGAGATAAGGGTACGGGAAGCGAGGGATATGTTCCTGCAAGGATACAACTGCGCGCAAGCGGTAGCGTGTGCGCTAAGCCACGGATACACAAGCAAAGACGAGGCGCTGAGGATGGCAGGTGGATTCGGTGGGGGGATCGGTCGGATGCGACTGACTTGCGGGGCGGCGAGCGGAATGTTCATGATGGCAGGTTACGAGCGGGGACAAGTCAAACCGAACGACAACGCGCAGAAGATGGAGTGCTACAAACTGGTACAGGCGCTGGCGGCAGACTTCAAGGAGCAGCAAGGAAGCATGACTTGTGCAGAACTGTTGGCGGCAAGAGCGGGAGGAACCCTACCCCCGGATAAGTACGCTCCGAAGCCGGACGAGCGAACAGCAGCATACTACCAGGAAAGGCCGTGCCTAAGGATGATTACCTCGGCCGTACGGATATACATGGATCGAATCCATCGGGAAAAATGCGGTTGCTGATTGTGCTGCAAATAGTACGGGTGTTGGCAATCGGGAACTCGTTCTCGATAGACGCGTTGGAGGAACAATTCGTGCCGGTATGCCGGGAAGCAGGCTTCACGCCCGTAGTTGGGAATCTATATATCCCCAGTTGTACGCTGGAGATGCATGCTAGGAATCTACGAGGCGATAGTGCAAATTATTCGTTTCGAACATGGGGAATACAGGGCGAGAAGTGGGACACCACAACAACATCAATAAGAGAAGCACTACGAGCGGTAGACTGGGACGTCATCAGCATGCAGCAAGGAAGTCACGAGAGCGGAAGAATGGCGAGTTATGAGCCATACTTGACGATACTGATTGACAGCGTGAGGAAGATTTGTCCGAAAGCAAAACTGGCGTGGCATGAGACTTGGACGTACCCCCGACACAGCACGTATCGGTACTTCGAGCAGTGGGGAAGGGATCAGAAACGAATGTATGATAGCATCCTCTACTGCACGGTACACGCGCTGGCGCGGCATCCGGAGATAAGTCTGCTTATCCCGACGGGAACGGCGATACAAAACGCGAGGAGAGTTTACTACAAACAGCATCCCGACAGCACAGGAGTCGATCCATATTGTCGGGACGGTTTGCACCTGAGCCACGGAAAGGGTCGACGGATAGCGGCAGAGACCTGGTTGAAAGCGATACAAGGGAAATAAAAGAAGGGCTTGGATTTCCAAGTCCTTCTTCGTACCGCGAGCGGGGGTCGAACCCGCACAACCATCACTGGTCAAGGGATTTTAAGTCCCTCGTGTCTACCGATTCCACCATCGCGGCGTGGTAGGGGTCTGTATCCCTACAGTCCAAAATATATTATAACTTTCTCAAAAGTTCTTCAAATTCGGCATCCTGGCGCTGTTGCTCGGTCAGGTTGTCAGCCTCCAGTTCTTCACGCGCCTGACGATGGCGGAAACGGAAGAAAAAGAAGAAGACAGCCATGGAGAACCAAGCGATAATCTCCAAGATATTGCCAACCGTCAGAATCGCTATCGTATCCGTCTCAGCATGGAGAACATTGTAGGCAATGAGTACGATGCCGGTAGCGATACAAGCGATCATAGAGAAAGTTGCTGTTCGTTCCATATAGGGTAATAGTGTTTTAATTTTTTGAGTTGCAAAATCCCGTTGCTCCCAATACCAGGACATCAAAAAGTATGCCACAGCGAACCAGGAGATGGTATAAATCAGCTGGCGGGTGAGATAGTAGAGGTCCATCTCGGTAGAAAGAAAGAACGTCATCACGACCTCCACCAGCCGCACGAGCGAATAAAGGAAGAATATACAGGCAATCACCTCGGTTGAGCGAGGATGATAATGCTGGAAAATATCGTCTACATGCGAACGGGTCATAGGCTCCACTCGTAACTATCTTTAGCATCCTTAATCGAAAAGCCCAGTTCGGTGAGGCGGTTGCGGATGCGGTCGCTGGTCGCGAAATCCTTGTTGCGCTTAGCCTCGAGCCGCATATCGAGCAGAAGATTTACTGCCCCGCGATAGGCCTCCTGGTTGGACGATCCGGCCTCGGCATCTTCGAGTTGAAGACCGAGGATATCGATAGCGTACATACGCCATACATTCCGCAGTTCCTCAAGGTCTGCCGCATTGAGCGAAGCCTTCCCGTCATTCACACTATTGATGAGTTTCGCGCTATCAAATAGAGCAGCAATCACGAAGGGCGTATTGAGGTCATCGTCCATGGCATCCGCACAACGCTGACGAAGCGAAGCAACCTCCTCATTCGGAGCCGCCGAGTCGACAGGTTTGAGCGAAAGCAGCCGGCGGTACGCCTCCGAGAGGCGACGGAATCCAGCCTCGGCGCTGACGAGTGCCTCGGAGGAAAAGTCCACCGTCGAGCGGTAGTGGGCCATGAGGATAAAAAATCGGATGGTCATACCGGAGAAGGGCTGCGAGAGGAGCGGATGATTACCCGTGTAGAACTGCTCAAGGGTAATGAAGTTATTGTAGCTCTTGCCCATCTTCTTTCCGGCAATGGTAATCATGTTGTTGTGCATCCAATAGTGGACGCTATCGTGACCGAGCGCAGCGCAGGACTGGGCAATCTCGGCCTCATGATGTGGGAACATCAGGTCGAGTCCTCCACCATGGATATCGAATTGCTCACCGAGGTATTTAGTCGACATAGCGCAGCACTCAATATGCCAGCCTGGGAATCCTTCGGACCAAGGACTGGGCCAGTGCATGATATGCTCGGGTGAGGCCTTCTTCCAGAGCGCGAAGTCGTAACTATGCCGCTTTTCACTCTGTCCATCGAGTTCACGAGTTTCTGCAACTATTTCTTCCAGGTTTCTGCCAGACAATTTACCGTAATGGTAATCGTGGGAATACTTCTCAACATCCATGTAAACAGAGCCGTTGGAGATGTATGCATAGCCGTGGTCTAGAATCTGCTGAACAAAAGCGATTTGCTCAATGATATGGCCGCTGGCATGTGGCTCGATAGAAGGCGGGAGCACATTGAGCGCCGCCATATCGCGATGGTAGCGAAGGGTATAATACTGAACGACCTCCATGGGCTCGAGTTGCTCGAGGCGGGCCTTCTTGGCAATCTTATCCTCCCCCTCATCCGCATCGTGCTCAAGGTGACCGACATCAGTGATGTTCCGCACGTAGCGGACTTTATAGCCAAGGGCGGTGAGGTACCGAAAGAGCACATCGAAGGTGATAGCCGGCCGGGCGTGACCCAGGTGGGCATCGCCGTAGACGGTCGGTCCGCAGACATACATGCCTACGTGTCCTTCGTGGAGAGGTTTAAAAACCTCCTTGTAACGGGAAAGGGTATTATAGATTGTGAGCATAGTTATTTTTTTGCTTTCTTAACAGCAGGCTTCTTGGCAGCGGGTTTCTTAACAGCAACCTTTTTTGCTGGCTTCTGCTCCTCCACCAGTTCGAGAACGACCGCCGAGCGGGCAGGCAGATAGAGCTTCAGCCAGCCCTTGGAATACTGGGCATAGAGATCGTCGTGAACCGTGAAATGTTCGATGGAATCGTCACTTAGTCCGAATCCAGCGAATTCGTTTGCATCGGTATTCAGCACCACGCGGTACTTACCTTCAGGAGCAAGAATTCCGTAGTCCGTGAAGGACTGGGAACCGTTCCAGTTGAAGACAAAGACGAGGTTTCCACGACGATAGGCGATGACCTGATCACCCGAGTTATCCCAAAGAGTGTATACCCAAGGCAGGTGGATTCCGCAAGCATCATTCTCGGGATGGAGATGGGACTCCAGCAAGTGCACCATCCGCTCATCGAAATGGTTGAGGTCGTGGTAGTAGAAGTTAACATTATCCACGAGATCCCACTGACGACGGGCGTACTTATAACTCCATCCATTCCCTTCGCGTGGGAAGTCAATCCACTCCGGATGACCAAACTCGTTACCCATGAAATTGAGGTAACCGCCATTGATGGTCGAGGCGGTAATGAGTCGAATCATCTTATGAAGCGCAAGACCACGGTCCACCATATAGGTAGAATGTCCATGCTCCATGTGCCAGTACATCTCCGCATCGATAAGACGGAAGATGATGGTCTTATCGCCAACAAGGGCCTGGTCGTGCGACTCGGCATAGGAGATAGTCTTCTCGTCCTGACGACGATTGGTCATTTCGTAGAGGATATGTCCACCCTTCCAGTCTTCATCCTTCACTTCCTTAATATACTTAATCCAGAAGTCGGGGATACCCATCGCAAGACGATAGTCGAAACCTACCCCACCATCGGCAATCGGGCAAGCGAGTCCGGGCATGCCGGACATCTCCTCAGCAATGGTAATAGCGTAGGGCTTTACCTCGTGAATAAGCTTATTGGCGAGCGTGAGGTAACAGAGGGCATCACCATCCTCATTGAGGTTATAGTAGCTGTCGTAACCGCTGAAATCCTCACCAAGTCCATGGCTGCGATAAATCATCGAGGTGACTCCATCGAAACGGAAGCCGTCGAAGTCGTACTCATCGAGCCAGAACTTACAGTTAGAGAGCAGGAAGTGGAGCACCTCCGGCTTCTCGTAATTGAAGCAGAGACTGTCCCAAGCGGGATGCTCTCGGCGATAACCGTCATGGAAGTACTGATAACCTGTGCCGTCAAAGCGGCCGAGTCCTTCGACTTCATTCTTAACCGCGTGCGAATGAACAAGGTCCATAATTACTGCCATTCCGCGGCTGTGGGCATCGGCGATGAGTGCCTTTAGTTGCTCGGGTGTACCAAAGCGACTGCTGGCCGCAAAGAACGAAGATACGTGATATCCGAAACTGCCATAATACGGGTGCTCTTGGATGGCCATGATTTGGACGCAGTTATAGCCGAGCGCCGCAATACGAGGGAGAACGCTCAGCCGGAACTCCTCGTAGGACGATACCTTCTCCTCCTGGGACGACATACCGATATGGCACTCGTAGATAAAGAGGGGTTCACCGGGCTTGAGACCCTTAAAGCGCTTGGAGGGTTTAAGGGTTTGAGAAGTTTGAGAGGCTTGAGGATCCCAGACCTGGGCCGAGAAGACCTTTGTCTGGTCATCCTGAACCACACGGCGGGCATAGGAGGGGATACGTTCTCCGCAACCGCCTTCCCACTCGACGAGGAGCTTATAGAGTTGACCATGCACAAGTTTGTCAGCAGGGAGGTTCAGTTCCCAGTTACCATTATCGATACGGGTAAGACGATAGGACTCATCCTTCGCCCAACCGTTCATATCCCCGATGATATAAATAGCGGTAGCGTTGGGAGCCCACTCGCGGAAGGTCCAGCCGGACTTCGTTCGGTTCAGACCAAAGTAGAGGTAACCACTGGCCCAATCCGAAAGGGACTGACCTCCGGTAATCTGGCGTTCCTTCGAGATCGCATAGTTGTACCGACCCTCGATGGCCGACTCGTACGGGGCGAGATAACTGTCGCGCTCAACGAGCGCAAGGCGCTTGTGCATAAGTAAAGGTTTAAAAGGTTAAAAGTTTAAAAGGTTTAAAGGTTACTCCATGCGGCTCTTGACGATGAGCTTACGGTACTCCTTGCCGGGAGCGATGCCAGGCTGATGGGCATCCCAGGGGAAGAAGACAGCGAAGTGGCCGGCGGGAACGTCGAACATAGCGGTAGCCTTATCCTTATAGAACTCAACGTCCTTACCCTCGTCATACTCCTGCATAATCTCGGTGCAGTCCTCCTGCGCCTTCCAGCCCATCTTCTCGTCGCCATTGAGAGGAATCTGGATATCGAGGTAATCGCGGTGGGCCTCCATGCGGCAAGCAGCTTCCTCCTTACCCTTAAAATCCTGGATGTTCACGAAAAGGTCGTGTCCATCGAGGAAAATCTTGCAAGCCGGAAGGGCCTCGAGGTCATTGTCGTTAAAGAAATGCATGAATTGGGCAAAGCCCGGAATGGACTGAAAATAGTTAGACGCGTTCTCCAATTTG
>X369_Koala__coassemble_150_pt1 | contig 15200 bp, 15 predicted proteins | sample X369_Koala__metabat2_high_PE_004 | metagenome-assembled genome bin X369_Koala | reverse complement strand
CCCAGCACGACCTTCCTTGCAGCCGATGTAATATACTATAACGAAGGTGCTGCATCCTCAACTGCGGAGTTGAGTCATATTAACATCTCGGGTGGTAAGTTTACCCATCGAAACACAAAAGCTACATCTTCTAACGGTATGGATTGCGCCAACGTACTTTTAAGAGGTAATTTTGAAAATTTATACATCAGTGGTGGCACCTTCGATAGTGATGGCGCCAACTGCTATTTGTTTAATGTAAAGAGTGGTGACGTTAACATTCGTGGTGGTGAATATAAAGGTGGTAAATTTGCAGCATTCCGGTTTGATTATATTGGTGATGCTATCAACATGTCGAATGTGGACATTACTAGCACCGGATATGGAATCTATTTTCTGCCCAATAGTAATGCTAGCGCATCTCAAACGGCATTGAACTTCAAGAGTGGCACGATGAAAGGAGCTTATGGCATTTTCAATGTTGGAGGTGTTTTCAACTTCATGGGTGGTAAAATCGAAGGTGGCATCTACAATTATTCAACCGGTAAAATAAATATTACTGGTGGAACAGGTATTGGCATCGTCTCCAATCCCGGAACGATGACAATCTCGGGTGGCAATATTTCATCAACAGGTACGAATACGGTTAAAAACACCGGAACCCTTACCATTTCTGGCGATGCTACAATCACCAACACAAATGCATCCGGCTATTGCTTGTATAATGATAAATCTGGATGTGTTGCAACGGTCAATGGAGGTAAATTCTCCGCAAATGCAAGTGCAACATCACCGGTGTATAATAATGCCGGTACCGTTACCCTCAATGCAGGCGTTTACAACATCACTCCCGATCCTACATCAACCAACAATGGTTGCACCCTTGGCGATGGCCTTTCTGTAATCACCAACCCTGATGCGACAACAAAGGCAGAAGGTTACCTTTATGCACTTGGTGCTGAAGACTATCGTGTAACTGTTTATCCCGGTTCTTCGAACTCGTCCTTGAAGAGCCTTACTAAAGATGAGTGGGAAACTTACTTGGGGACACAACCGAATGCCGTAGCCTTCGTTACGTATGATCCTACCAATGATCCTACTACTGCCGCTAAAGTTCTCGCATTTGCAAAGTCTACCAATAACGTCGTCCTCGACGAAGTTAATGCACTGGGTGTTCACACTCGTTATTGTCCGAATTTTGTCCTTCAGGACAAGGACGTAGACAAAGATGCTCGTGACTTCTATACTCCTTATTCGTTTATCGCAGTAGCAGGTTCTTATGAGCGCAGCCTGGGCGCACTATATAACACTTGTAGCGTTCCGTTTGCTCTCAGCACATCAATGATTGATGATGCTAATGCCAAGTTGCTCACCTTCGCCGAAATCAAGCCGGAAGAAGATGGCACTAAGAAGGCATACTTCAATGAGTTCAGTTCGCTGACGGCTTCTACACCATGCTTGATCTACTGTTCTCAAGCAGCTACTTTGCATGTAGACTTTAGTCAGACAACGGTTGAAAAGGACCCCACGAACCAGAACAATCTCTTCGGCACCTTCCAGCGTACCAGTAAGTGGAATGGTGAGGAGGATGTATATAGTCTGCTGTCCGATGGTTCTGCCTTTGGTAAGTGCGCTGCTCCGACGGTTTATTCCTTCCGTGGTGTGCTTTCTCTGAAGGCTTCCACCGAAATTGGAACTGCTCCTTCTCGTCTGGCAATTGGCATCGTTGGTCCGCAGGGAATCGTAACGAACGTAGAGGAGGCTATGAGTGCTGATAAGACCGAGAAGGTCCTTCTCAATGGCAAACTGTACATTCGCATGAATGGAAAGTTGTTTGACGTTGCTGGTCAACTGGTTAAGTAAATCAATGGGAGAGGGCCTCGTGCCCTCTCCATTAAACCGCAAAAATATGAAAAAGTATCAAGAACCCCAAGTCAAGTTCATTTTGGCTGGTTGGTTAACGACGGATTCCGGTGTTGTAATTGGTGCAAGTGGTGCTCTGGATGGCGATAAGGCTCCCGCTCATAATGACATCCGAGCAACGCCGAGTGCAGCTCCCGTTCGTACCGGAATGTAATCTACTTAAGGGCAATTAAGATTTTGTAGTATGAAGAAGTTTCTAACTCCGCAGATGCTGGTCTGCTATTTGAACGCGGAGAATACGATCTGTACAAGTGGTGGCGGAAACCGACAACTTGTTGACATTGGAGGAGGCACAAAAAGCGATGTAAGTGGCAACTTGGCTCCTGCTCGCACCACTAATGTCACCGTCACCGTCCCCACTCCGGTGATGCGTAACTAATCTATGATTCCCTGATTAGTGATTGACTGATTACGAGTCAGACAAAACAAGAGAAAAGCGTAAGAAATCAAATCTTACGCTTTTTTCTTTGCGCTAAAGCGAGAGCCCTTGCGCAGGGGGCGGAGACGCTAAAGCGAGGTCGCTCGCTACAGTTCGCTCGCGAATCCTTCGGACGGAATCCGAAGGCACGGTGGCTAGAGGCGCTAAAGCGAGGCCCTTACGCAGGGGGCGGAGACGCTAAAGCGAGAACCCTTACGCAGGGGGCGGAGGCGCTAAAGCGAGGTGGCATCAATGAAAGCGGCTGTCACACAGCCTAGAGATAAAAACGGGAGAAGCAAGAAAACAGAATTCTTGATTTTTTCTTTGTCAAAAATTTGGAAATGTCAAAAAAAAAGTGTATCTTTGCAGTCGAAAACAAAAAAGAAAGGAGAACACTATGCAAGCAGTAATGTCAATGCCAGCTTATGATTGTTTTACAATCAACGTCCCGCATATCGAATCTAAGAAATTTAAAGCCATTATTAAGGCCTTTGGCTTTGATTTCAACATGCATAAGATGACTCCTCTCGAGCGATCCATGCAGGAAGAAAAAGAAGGGAAAGTGTGCACTTATGCCTCGTTAGATGACCTAATCAAGGAGTTTGAGTAATATGTACACACTTCAAACCACACCGCAATTTAAGCGAGACCTGAAACGCTGCAAACAAGAGGGGAGAAACCTACGAGACCTATGGGATGTCGTGGCAATGCTTCTGCGTGATGGATGTGTGCCGGAATCGTATAAACCGCATGAACTGGAACGCGAATATGCTGGTCATATGGAGTGCCATATTGAGGATGATTGGTTGCTGGTGTGGAAACAGAATGACAACAAACTCATCATGCTTTTCACCGGTACCGGTTCGCATGACTATCTCTTCAAGAAAAAGTGATAGTCATACCCCTTCCCCAAGGTGATGCGGAACTAATGATGCAAATTTGCTTATTTGTAAATTTGTGAATTTGATACTAAGAAAAAGCAAGGAAACAGGATTTCTTGCTTCTTCTTTTGCTTTTATTTGCAAATGCTTATCCTTATTCCTATCGTTTCCCGACTATCTCCAGCATCTGAGCCGGAGTCACAACTTTTGGGGTGACCGGGAAGTGCTTGAGATTTCCGGTCACCAGGTAAGACTCTTCTTCCGTCAGGGATACCTCGTAAAGCACACGATCCTTCTCGTCAATCATAGGCTCGGGAAAAGGAGTGCGCGCCGTGTCTTCTCCCAATAACCTGAATTTCTCAATCAGTATACGTACTTGGTTGGGATCAAAATCAAATCTCTCGCGGCTCAGAACTTCCTGGTACTCTTGGATAATCTCTTCGTTGAACAAGGGCACAATTTCGCGCGAAAGGACCTTATCGAGGATAATAACTGTCGCAGAAGTGTCCTTCTTGGCCAGCATCGCGGATACCAGTACGTTGGTATCAATTACTGCGTAGAACATACTTATGCCTTGACTTCCGCTTCACGTCGAGCGGCACTTATCTCCGCATTGATTTCGTCCAGCGTCCATTCCGGTTCGTTGCGTTGGGCTACCTGTTGACGTATAGCGTGGAATGCCCTCAGCGCATCTCTCGATGCTGTCGTCTTGCTATCACATATCTCGAAAGGGATGCTCCGAGTGTTCACTACTGCATGCGCAAATATATTGAATGCGGTGTTGATACTCATACCAAATTGATCACAAAGTTCTTCAAAACGTGACTTCAAATCTTGGTCCATTCGGACCGTCATTGCTGCTTGTATCATACGTCATTTTGCTTTATTTGGTTGCACTATGCTACCAATTTGGTGCAAATATACACAAATTTTTTGATATATCCAAATTTTTAAGCCAAAAAATATCAAAAAATACTTTTTTGTCTTCTCTTCCACCGCTACCACCGATATTCTATGCTTGCGTCATTTCCCAGACTGGGGATATTAAAACAAGAGAAAAGCGTAGGAAATCAAATCTTACGCTTTTTTCTTTGCCAAATATTTGCAAATTTGAAAAATAATTTGTATCTTTGTACTCAAAATGGAAACAAATCAGTATTGAAGAACTGCTAAGCTATAATGAATTATCTTTTTACCAGTGAATCGGTGTCGGAGGGACACCCCGATAAGGTGTCGGACCAAATCAGCGACGCCATTCTTGATAACTTTTTGGCCAATGACCCCGAGAGTCATGTGGCTTGCGAAACGCTCGTCACAACGGGACAGGTGGTGGTAGCCGGAGAGGTGACCAGTCAGACGTATATTGATATTCCCACGATTGTTCGTAGCACGATTGCTCATATCGGTTACACCAAGGCAGAATACGGTTTTGAGGCAGACTGTTGTGGCATCTTCACCGCCCTGCATGAGCAGAGTCATGACATCAATATGGGTGTCAGTCGCGCAGAGTTGCAGGCTCAGGGTGCCGGAGACCAGGGAATGATGTTCGGTTACGCAACAGCAGAAACGGACAACTATATGCCCCTGACCCTCGATATCGCGCATACCCTTGTGTACGCTCTGGCGAAGATTCGCAAGGAGGGTAAGCAGATGCCTTACCTCCGTCCAGACGCCAAGAGTCAGGTGACTATTGAATACTCGGAACAGGGAGAGCCCCTCCGAATCGACAGTATCGTTGTGTCGACCCAACATGATCCGGGAGTGGAGCAGAGCAAGATTCGCGAAGACGTGATCAAGGTTCTCTTTCCGCACGTGTTGAAGCGCGACAGCCGCTACGAAGCACTGTTCGGACAGTACATGAAGGAATTGGAGTCGGGTAAGGCCACCCTTTATGTCAATCCCACGGGTCAGTTCATTATTGGCGGTCCTCACGGAGATACGGGGTTGACCGGTCGAAAGATTATCGTCGATACCTATGGCGGTCGCGGAGCCCATGGAGGAGGAGCGTTTAGCGGCAAAGACCCCTCGAAGGTTGACCGCTCGGCGGCTTATATGGCTCGTTATATGGCCAAGAACCTCGTCGCTGCAGGCGTGGCGAGAGAGGCGCTTGTCCAACTGAGTTATGCCATTGGAGTGGCGGAGCCTGTGTCTGTGTATGTCAACACCTATGGTACAGCCAAGGTGAAACTGAGCGATGGTGAGATTGCGCTGAAACTGAAGGATTTGTTCGGTCTCACTCCTTATCGGATTGTAGAGACGCTGGGGTTGAAGAACCCCATCTATGAGGAGACGGCCGCTTATGGTCATGTTGGCCGCACGCCTCAGACGGTGAAGAAGGAATTCGTGGACGGTAATGGCAAGAAGTTCACCAAGGAAGTGAACCTCTTCACCTGGGAGCGCCTCGACCGCGTAGACGACATTCGCCACGCGTTTGGGCTATAGGATAGGATGAACGATGAAGTCGTTTCATGCAGAAGATCTTGTTCCCGGCACTTGCCTCAGCTATTTGCAAATTCCGATCACGGAATAGGTCGTGTAATTCCCGTTCGGCTCGATAAGAACCATCTCCGTCATACGACCGGAGGTGGCGTTGTAGGTCAGCTTCAGCGAATAGGTGTGCGCCTTGGTAGTCGTGATGTCCACGAGAATCTTGCCGTCCTTCTTCGTATAGACAGCCTTGGCTTCGTTTTGCCGGGCGATGGCTTCGCAATCTCCCGCAAAACTCAGCAGAATCATCGAGCGGAACAGGTCATACTGACTGCCCTTCTTGGCGGGTACGTGGGTCACTTTTCCTCCGCGACAGCGGTCGAAGACGTTCGTGTCAAAGAGGGTGTATTCCCCCTTCGGGTCGGTATAGTCCATCTTCAGGTACGACGGAGCACGGAAAGTCAGATTCCCCTTCTTCGTGGTCTCGCGATGCGCCTTAGGCATGTTTTTCACTTCGGTAAAGGCGGTGGTGTACGTCTCGCCGGACTTATGGAGCCGGAGCAGGTCTTCTGCCGTACCGGCAGCAAGAGAAAGAGAGAGCAGCAGAGTAGCTGCGAGTATAGTAAATCGTTTCATAGTGCAAAGATACAAAAAACTTTTGCTATTTAGAGGAGTTGCGGTGGGAGAGGATGGCGGAGAAGTTCTGCTTGGCCCAGTCGGTGAGGTTATGGACAATAGGCATGAGGGTCTGGCCCATATCGGTCATGGAATACTCGACACGAGGCGGGACAACGGGATAGACATGGCGGAGAATCAGTCCGTCCTGCTCCAGCGTGCGGAGGGTGCCGGAGAGCACTCGGGAAGAGATATCGGGGATGGCTTTCTCAATCTCGCTGTAACGAAGCACACCGGCACCGGAGATGGTCAGCAGGACCAGCAGCGACCACTTATCGCCAAAGCGGGCGATGACATTCCGAACCGGGCAGGTAGCGAAGTATTCCGGTGTAAATTCCGTCTGAAGCATAAAAAATTCAAAAAAAATCAGTCTGTTGTTTGCCGCAAAACTACGCAATTCCGAGCAAAAAGTAAGTTACTTTCCAAACGTTCCCCTCTTGCAAATATCAAAAAAAATTCGTAACTTTGCACTGCAAAATTACAAAAATAAATTCAAAAAAGCAAATAAAACCAACAAAAAAAGTAAAAATTATGAAGAAAGCTTTGATGATGGCAACGGCTGTTGCCCTGCTTCTTACCTCGTGCGGCAAGAAGACCCTGAGCCCCGCGACTGCGGACGAGACCGGAAAGATTCAGACGATTGAGCTGAACGACCACGCACGATTGTACGTATATAACAGTGGAGACGCGATGTATGACGCCTCGTTCATCGTAGAGGGTATCGACTCGCTGGTGCTGATGGAGACCCCGCTGTTCAAGGACGCAGATGCGGAGTTTGAGGCGTTTGTGGGTAAGATTGGCGAGCCCGTTGCTGCCGTGATTACCGACTACCACGAGGGTGGTCAAGCCGGCGTGAAGAACATCCTGGCCGAAGGATTCCCCGCCTTCATTGAGGGTCCCGTCTACGGAGGGATGATGGCGCACTTCCAGGAAGTTTGGGGCGAGCAACTGGTGACACTACCGAACCTGGAGGGTGCAGAAGAGGTTGCTTGGGGAGAGACCAAGACCATCGACGGCATTCCTTTCCGCTTTGAGCACGGAGCCAGCAGCGATTTTCCTGCCGCCAGTATTATTATCGCGAACAAGGCGTACCTGACCCACTGGGCTCCCGTCCAGATGCATATCTCCCCGCTGCAGGTCAGCAGCCGCGAGGCCATTGATGCCGAAATTGAACAGGCTGAGGCCGAACTGAATAGCGGTTGCGACGTATTCGTCGGAAGCCACTGCGGCGTGAGCAGCAAGGAAGCGGTCGAGTGGAAACTCGCGTACCTCAAGACCCTCCGGGATGAGCTCGGCAAGTGCGCTACGGCTGACGAGTGGATGGCTGCCGTCGAGGCCGCTTATCCCGGATTGCAGGGTGAGGATAACCTCAAGGCTCTCGCCGCCATCTTCTACGCCACTCCAGCACAAGAGGCAGCTGCCGAGTAAGAGATACGAGCGAATACAGATACTCCCATTTGGACAGAACCAAGCGGGAGTTTTTTTAGACTTCATCTCCTGACCTTGAGGATTAGGATTTAGCGTATTGTTTTTCGTCCTCTAACAGTCGTTGTTTCACGTCGCTGCCGTAAGCGTATTGGCCGATTCCACCCGAAGCGGGGACCACCCTGTTCCACCTTGCCGCCGGGGTACTCCCAGTGGAAACTGGTATACGGATACTTGGTCTGTCCCTTCTGCACGCATAGGACCTCATCCTGGTCCATAATGACTGCGGCCACCACATGATATAACGGCTTCTCCATCATAAATCCAAAGATTCTTTTTCCGCGGTGTAGATGGTTGTTATACCGAATGTCAAAGGGCGGAAACCCACATTCCGGAAGCCAGCCTTGCGTATATGCTCGCACATCTCTTCACCCCAGAAAAATGTCTTGACGCTCTCGTTGAGGTAAGCATATGCCGATTTATCCTTGCTCACAACGCGCCCGATTACAGGCAATATGTGAGAGAAGAACAAGTCATACACCCACCGGATGACCGGATGGGTGGGATAGGAGAATTCCAGGATAGCAAGTTGGCCGCCAGGTTTCATCACACGATAGAATTCGGCCAGTCCCTTGTCGACATCGGGGAAATTACGCACACCATAGGCACATGTGACAGCATCGTATGACCTATCCTCATAGGGTATTTCCAACGCACTGCCCAACTGGAACTTTATCTGTCCTTCCAGTCCTGCGCTCCTGACCTTTTCTTCACCGATGCGCATCATCTCCTGCGACACATCCAGACCCTGTATCCGCTCAGCTTTCTGTTGACGTATTATCTCAAGCGACAAATCAGCCGTTCCGATAGCCACATCCAGCAGATTGCCACAGTGCTTCAGACCAGCTACTGTCTTTCTGCGCCACGATTTGTCAAGATTTAGTGACAGAAGATGATTCAACAGGTCATATGTGCCTGCTATCCCGTCGAAAAGGTGCCCTATATTTTTCTTGTCTTCCAAACTATTCTATTTTTTGAATCATCTTTTTCTTGGCGCGTTGGTAGCGTTTGGACTCCTGGTATTTCCGATAACGCTCACGGGCCTTATCCAGCGACTCTGAGTCAAACTTCTGTGGGCCTTCCATGCGCATCAACTGCTCAATCTGACCCGCCCGTCGGCGGATGTAACTGCTCGGGGCATACGGCTTGCGATGCAGTGGGTCCGGCAGGCAAGCGGCCAGTAGTGCCGACTGATGCACCGTGAGTTGGGAGGCAGGACGGCCGAAGTAAACCTGCGAAGCCGCTTCCGCCCCATAGATGCCCGGTCCCATCTCGATGCTATTGAGATAGACCTCCATAATCCGTTCCTTGCCCCAGAGCAACTCGATGAGCACCGTATAGTAGGTCTCGATTCCCTTGCGCACCCACGTACGGGTACCGAAGGTGAATACGTTCTTAGCCGTCTGCTGGCTGATGGTGGACCCTCCGCGGCTTCGCTTGCCCGACTCGCGCTCCTCGATAGCCGTTTCGATGCACACCACCGAGAACCCATGATGTCCCCGGAGGAGGTCGTCCTCCGAGGCCGTAACGGCGCAGACGAGATGGGGATGGATTTCTGATAGCGGCACCCAGGTATGTTCAAAAACCTGCTCACCCCCTACCGCCCGGCGCAGCATCAGGGGGGTCAGGTAAATAGGCACAAAACGCAGCAACAGCGTCAGCGCCACCGTCAGTACCACCGTCAAACCGATGATACCTCCCATCCACTTCAAAATCTTTCGAACGCGTTTACCCTTCATAGCGAATACAATTGACCATTTATTTCTCCCATTTCCGATATAGACGGTACAGCACCGGCTGAATCGTGTAACTGAGCATCATCGTCGTAATCATGCCGTAGAGGCTGCAGAAGGCGATGCTGTGGATAGCGGGATGAACGGCGAAAAGCAGACTTGCCATGCAGAGAATCAGCACCGTAGCACTCAGCGTGATGGCGGTCTTATGCATCGTCAGCAGGTGCTCGTCGCCCTTCGAACCGTGCAGCAGTCCGTCCATGATGAAGATACTGTAGTCCACGCCGATTCCGAACACGAAACTCGATACGACTATATTGAGGATATTGAAGTTCTGACCCGTTATCGCCATCGCTCCCAGTACGGCGTACCAGCTCAGCAGCACCGGCAGGAATGCGATGCCTGTTATCCAGATGTTCCGGTAAGTCACGAGCAGCAGGAGGAGCACAAAGATACTCGAAATCATCATGATCCGGTTGAAGTCCTTGTGCGTCAACTCCACCAGACTCGTCGCATAATAGAACGGGTCGAGCACCACACAACCGTCTACTTTCGTCAGTTCGTCTTTCACGTCCTTGATATGCTCCTGCTGGGCACTGTCTAGCGAGACAGGTAGGAAGACGAGGTACTCGTCACCAACCTTTTCCACCAGATTCTCCTGCAGGTATGCGGGTACCAATCCCGTCTCCGCCAACAGCTCCGGTTCGGGAGTGCTCTCCATGAGGGTGTGATAGGGCTCAAACCACGAGGGGTCGACATCTTCTGCCGCACAGGCTTGTTCTACGTTTCGCCAGATAGCCGCCGTCTTTTCCGGACTGTGATACTTGCTCCAATGACTCAGCCGTTCCTCCTGCTTTTCTGTCGAGGGCATCAGCACGGAAGTCGGGACAAAGCTCATTATCTTCCCTTCGTTTTTCAGCTCCTTGCACCGGCTCTCAATCGCTTCGAGGTGGAGTAGGGCGCTGTCGAGGTCGGTCGACATGGCCGCAAAGTACACCTGCTTTTGGCCCTTCAGCACTTTCTGCTGCCAAGCGGCTTGCGCTTCCAGCGTCCGGTCGCTCTGGTAACCGATATGAATCAGGTCTGTGTCGAACTCGTACTGATTGGAGAAAATGATAGCCCCCAGCGTCACAACCGCTACGATTGCCACCGCCCAGTTCTTTCGGTCTATCTGGGTCGCGTTGATCCGCTCCAGAAAAGCAAAGGCTCGTTTATTGGGAGTGTATTCTTTCGGCAAGAAGTGCGGCATGAAGATTAGGCTGGCCAGCGTTGTTCCTGCTACCGTCAGCAGCGCAAACAGACCAAAGTCCTGCAGCAACGGACTCTCCGTCAGCAGCAGTCCCGCAAAAGCGCCCACGGTGGTGATACTGCCCATGAGCACGGGTTTCGTTTGGCGTCTTACCGTGTCTTCCGCATTGCCCGTATAGATATAGTGTATCAGCACGTGCATCACGTAACTCAGCGCCACGCCCAGCACGATTGCACCGATACCCAGCGCCATCAGACTCATTCCGCCGTGCACGAGGTAGATAATCGCCATCGCCATCGCCATCCCGTACCCAATCGGTAGCAGCAGAAGCAGCAGGTACTTCGGACGCTTGAAACAAACACCTAATAGGATGAGCGCGAGCAGTAGCGAAATAGCAATGGTGGTCGCCAGGTCGTGTTTGATGCGACTTCCGTTTCCGGCGGAGTTAATCACCTGTCCGTGGTAGAGAATCTTCACGCCAGGGTACTGCGTCTCCACCTCTTCCCGTGCCTGATCCAGGTGCTTCACCAGCCTCGCCGCTTCCCGGCTCTGCGTCGTTCCAATCGATGGCGTAATATACGCCACCGTCTTATCGGTTAAACCTTTCGAACCATTCGAACCTTTCGAACCATTCAAACCCTTCAAACCATTCGAACCCTTCAAACCCTTCTCTACTTTCCCCACGGCTATGCCGCACGGGTCATACCCCATCAGGTCATAGAGCGCCGCTCCCTCGTCGGTGTCGAGCGCCTTATTGTAGAGGGCGAGCGTCTGCCGGATATGGTTGGCACTTGTGAGGCTGTCCATCTCCTCGTCCGTGAAGTCCAGGTACGCCGGAGCATGGTCGACTATATCCATCGCCGCATCCTGCAGCTCCATGGGGTCAATACCGTGCAGCACACTCTCAATATACCCGTCTGCGCTGTCCAGTTCCGCCACTCTCTCCAAGAACGCCTCCATCGCCGCCTCTTCTTCGCTGTCGCTTTCGACTTTCGACTTTTGACTTTCTTCTTTTGACTTTTGACTTTCCACATTCACGAAAATCTTATCCTTCACTTTCAGTTTCTTGAAGGTGATATCCATGGCGGGGTTGCTGCCTTTTGGGAGCAGGGAAGAGATATCTTCCGTCAGGTGGCACTGACTCGCCAGTCCCGCAAAGAGCACGAGACTCCCCACCATCAGTAGCCACAGCACCACCCGGTGAGCCTCTAAATATCGATATGCTTTATTCATTTTTTTTGTTATTTAGTCCTGATTCCTGATTCCTGCCTCCTGATTCCACTGCAAATATACGAAAAATAATCGAAATATCAAAATAAATCTTAAAAAACTTGCAAATTCCAATTATTTTTTGTATCTTTGCAACTTAAAATGATATGGAGCGAGTAAGAGTTTCCAAGAAACCGTAGGTCCGGGGCCGGAGATTGGTGAGCCCGTTGGGGACGGGCGGGGTTTCTCGGAAACTACTTACGAGCGATTATAATGAATTATAAATAACAAAATTATAAAGAAAATGGATAACAAGAAACGAGTTTACACCTTCGGTAACGGTAAGGCCGAGGGGAACGCCCAGATGCGTGAAGAGCTCGGTGGTAAGGGCGCCAACTGCGCCGAGATGAACCTGGTCGGGGTACCTGTACCTCCCGGATTCACGATTACGACCGACGTGTGCAACGAGTATTACGAGGTAGGTCAGGCGAAGATTGTCGAGCTGCTGCAGAACGACGTTCTCGCGGCCGTGAAACACATCGAGAACCTCATGAACTGCCGCTTTGGCGACGCCAAGAACCCGCTGCTCGTCAGCGTTCGTTCCGGTGCCCGTGCTTCCATGCCGGGTATGATGGACACCATCCTCAACCTTGGCCTCAATGACGTAGTGGCCGAAGGCATGGTCGCTAAGACCAATAACCCCCACTTTGTATACGACTCCTATCGCCGTTTCGTCCAGATGTACGGCGACGTGGTGCTCGGTCTTAAGCCCGTCAATAAGGAAGATAAGGACCCCTTCGAGGTTATTATCGAGCAGGTCAAGAAGGAGCAGGGCAACGAGAATATGCTGGATAAGGACCTGTCGGTCGACAGCCTCAAGGAACTCGTCCGTCGCTTCAAGGCCGCTATCAAGGCGCAGACCGGAGCGGACTTCCCCGACGACCCGATTGAGCAGCTCTGGGGCGCTATCTGCGCCGTATTCCGCAGTTGGATGAACGAGCGCGCTATCCTCTACCGCAAGATGGAGGGTATCCCCGACGAGTGGGGTACAGCTGTCTCCGTCATGGCGATGGTGTTCGGAAACATGGGTGACACCTCCGCAACGGGTGTGTGCTTCAGTCGCGACGCCGCTACCGGTGAGGATTTGTTCAACGGCGAGTACCTCATCAACGCCCAGGGCGAGGATGTCGTAGCCGGTATCCGCACCCCGCAGCAGATTACGAAGATCGGTTCCCAGCGTTGGGCCGAGCGGGCCGGAATCAGTGAGGAAGAGCGTCTGGCCAAATATCCGAGTATGGAGGAAGCGATGCCGGAGCTGTATGCCCAGCTGAACGATATCCAGCAGAAGCTGGAGGACCACTACCGGGATATGCAGGATATGGAGTTCACTGTACAAGAGGGCAAGCTCTGGTTCCTGCAGACCCGTAACGGAAAGCGTACGGGTACAGCGATGGTGAAGATTGCGATGGACCTCTGCCGCCAGGGTGTCATCACTGAGAAGGAGGCTATCCTCCGTTGTGAGCCGCAGAAGCTCGACGAGTTGCTGCACCCCGTCTTCGATAAGGAGGCCCTCAAGAAGGCTAAGGTCATCACCCAGGGTCTGCCGGCTTCCCCCGGTGCTGCTTGCGGACAGATTGTCTTCAACGCCGAGGACGCGCAGGACTGGCACGCCAATGGCCACAAGGTTATCATGGTCCGTATCGAGACTTCGCCCGAGGACCTGGCGGGTATGGCTTCCGCCGAAGGAATCCTCACTGCTCGCGGAGGTATGACTTCGCACGCAGCGGTTGTCGCCCGGGGTATGGGTAAGTGCTGCGTCAGTGGCGCAGGCGCTATCATCGTGGACTACAAGCAGAAGACCGTGAAGGTCGAGGGCGTGACCTATAAGGAAGGCGACTATATCTCCCTCAACGGCTCCACCGGACAGGTGTACGCCGGCGAGGTGAAGACCAAGGCCGCCGAGCTCTCCGGAGACTTCAAGGCCCTCATGGACCTTTGCGATAAATACACGCGCCTGCAGGTGCGTACGAACGCGGATACGCCGCACGATGCAGCCGTTGCTCGCGCCTTTGGCGCCAAGGGTATCGGTCTGACTCGTACCGAGCACATGTTCTTCGAGGACAAGAAGATTATCGCCATGCGCGAAATGATTCTCGCCAAGGATGCTGCCGGACGGGAGAAGGCGCTTGCGAAGCTCCTTCCGTACCAGAAGGCGGACTTCAAGGGTATCCTCGAGGCCATGGACGGACTGCCTGTGAACATCCGTCTGCTCGACCCACCTCTCCACGAGTTCGTTCCCCACGATCTGGCCGGACAGAAGGTCATGGCCGAAGAGATGGGTGTCTCCGTCGAGGAGATCCAGCAGCGTGTGAACAGCCTCGCCGAGAACAACCCGATGCTGGGTCACCGCGGTTGCCGTCTGGGTATCACCTTCCCGGAGATTACAGCCATGCAGACCCGCGCCACCCTCTCCGCTGCTTGCGAGCTGAAGAAGGAGGGCAAGCACCCCATGCCGGAGATTATGGTGCCGCTCATTGGTATCCTCTACGAGCTCAAGCAGCAGAAGGAGATCATCCAGCGTGTCGCGAAAGAGGTCTTCGCCGAGTACGGCATTGAGGTCGAGTTTGAGATTGGTACGATGATTGAGATTCCGCGTGCCGCCCTTACTGCCGACCGTATCGCTACCGAGGCCCAGTACTTCTCCTTCGGTACGAACGACCTCACCCAGATGACCTTCGGCTACAGCCGTGACGATATTGCTTCGTTCCTGCCTGCATACCTCGAGAAGAAGATCCTGAAGGTTGATCCCTTCCAGGTGCTCGACCAGAACGGTGTCGGCCAGCTCATTAAGATGGCCGTTGAGAAGGGTCGCGCTGTCCGTCCGGGATTGCGCACGGGTATCTGCGGAGAGCATGGTGGTGAACCCAGCTCCGTCAAGTTCTGCGCCCGTGTGGGCATGAACTACGCCAGCTGCTCACCCTTTCGTGTACCCATCGCCCGCCTCGCCGCCGCCCAAGCTGCCGTCGAGGACGAGAAGTAGGGTAGAGTGCACGGAGAATAGCACAAAGGGGACAGTCCCTGATGGGTAGATTTACCTACCACAGCGGGGACTGTCCCTTCTTTGTGCGCCTCCGGAATCGCTTCTCCCTCGCCGGCATTTCTTTTTCTTTTGTTGCCTTTCCTTACTGCCTTTCTAAATTGTTGCCTTCTCTTTGCCCCTT
>X369_Koala__coassemble_149_pt1 | contig 15278 bp, 8 predicted proteins | sample X369_Koala__metabat2_high_PE_004 | metagenome-assembled genome bin X369_Koala | reverse complement strand
TAAGTTCAGCTATGTCGGCTGCTGGAAGTATACCGGCGAGGACACAGACCCCGAACTGATCAAGGAGCCCCTCGACTACGAATTCACCGAACGCAAAACCCGTAACTACAAAGCTTAGAAACAATGGATAGTTTTATCAATATTAAAGTCAAGGTTTGGCGTCAAGCCGGACCGAAGGTACAGGGTCACTTCGAGACCTATGAACTGAAGAACATCTTCCAGGGCGCGAGTTTCCTGGAGATGATGGATATCCTGAACGAGCAGCTCATCGCGGAGCACAAGGATCCCATCGCCTTCGACCACGATTGCCGCGAGGGTATCTGTGGTATGTGCTCGATGTACGTCAATGGTCATCCTCACGGGCCCGACAGTGCCATCACGACCTGCCAGCTCCATATGCGTCACTTCCACGACGGCGAGACCATCACTGTTGAGCCCTGGCGCAGTCACGCCTTCCCGGTCATCAAGGACTTGATGGTCGACCGCTCGGCGTACGACAAGATCATGCAGGCCGGTGGATTCATCAGTGTCAACACGGGTGTATCGACCGATGCCAACGCTATTCCTATCCCCAAGCCCGTTGCGGACGAGGCCATGGATGCCGCCAGTTGCATCGGTTGCGGTGCTTGCGCTGCGGCCTGCAAGAACGGCTCTGCCATGCTCTTTGTGGCCGCGAAGGTCAGTCAGCTTGCGCTGCTCCCGCAGGGTAAGATTGAGGCCGCCCGTCGCGCCAAGGCGATGCTGGGCAAGATGGACGAACTGGGCTTCGGTAACTGCACGAACACCGGCGCTTGCGCGGCCGAGTGTCCAAAAAGTGTAAGCCTGGCGAATATCGCCAGGCTTAACCGCGAGTTCCTGAAGGCAAAATTCAAGGACTAATTTTAGTGCAGACTGAGCGGACTCCAGTGTCCGCCTAGCAGAATCAGACGGGGGGAGGCAGCAAAATGCTTCCCCTCGCTGTCTTCCCACTCCAGCTGGGTGTCCCAGTCGCCCTTCGTCATCTCCTTACTGATGCACTGGCCGCCACGTGCCTTGGCTACGGCCTGCATATCCGCCAGGGTGAAGTCCGCCATAGGCTTCTTCTCGTCCCAGTCGAAGGGTTTCAGCTTCACCTCCTTGCTCGGCTCGGAGCAGTCGAAGTTCTTCCACTCGGGGATGGCCTCGTAGGCCTCCCGACTGCCGTAATAGGCGTTGATGCGGTCGACATCGTTGTGCTTGATCCACCACTGGGTGCCGTAGGTCTTGCGCATGGCGCAGGCGTACATAGCCAGCTTCACGCAGTGCGGGAAGAGCTTGGCGATGTGGGTGCGGCTGGCGAACTTAATGCCGGCGGGCAGGCTCTCGGCCTTCGCCAGTTGACGGAAGTACTCCTCCACGGGGATATTGGCGCGGAAGTGCAGGTAGTTCTCCAGTACATCGCCGTCGGCGTACCACATGCCGTGGAAGTTCTGCGTAGCGAACCACTTGGCCCGGAATATCTGCTCGGGCTTCGGGCAACCGATGGCGCCCAGCAGCAACTGCTCAAAGCGGTAGTTCGAGATGCGGTATTGGTCACCGGAGCCGATGTTATAGTAGCGTTTCCAGAACTCCGCCGGCACATCGTCGCGGCACACGTGCTCCAGCAGTCGGCCGCTGTCCTCCACCGTTGCCCACTCCAGCACGCCCCGGATGGGTACGTGGAACATGATGGGGTCGTAGTTCTTGAGGATAGCGGGGTAGAGTATCCCCGACTGTCTTAGGCTCACCCAGCAGTCCAGTCCGCTGTCGGTCAGTATGCGCTCGGCGTTGACCTTCGTCACGCCATAGTGGTCGAACTTGCTGACCCGAATCGGGTCGCCCGTGCGGCCCCAGTGGTAGGGCTCGGGACGAAAACCGTACTGGGCCACCGAACCGATATAGACCAGCTTGGGCTGTTTCTCTTGCGCCTTCACCGCATCGCGGATGTTCTCCGCCGCCTTGATGTTCGTGAAGATGGTCTGCTCGGGATGGTAGTCGGCGTAGGGCGAAACCATTCCACCTACGTGCAGCACGATATCCGCCCCCGTGACACCCTTCAGCACGTCCTTCCCGTTCGTCAGGTCGCCCCAGATGATCTTCAACCGCGGGTCGAGGTGCGAGAGCTTCTCTTTGTTCTTTGCGCTCGGGCGTGCCAGAATTCGAATCTGGTATTGCTCCGGATAGCGCATTAACTCCTTCAGACCTGCCGAACCCATCGTTCCGGTCGCTCCAGTTAGAAATACAATTTTCTTTGCCATATTATTTGCGAATTTGCTTATTTGCCTATTTGCTTATTTGCTTATTCATGATTCATGAACTCCGAGGCCTTGCCCTTGATGAACGACGTGGGGTGCTGGATGAGCTGGTGGTGCCAGTCGCTGTTCTCCGACTTCTGCTGCTGCTCAATCATCTGCTGGGCCAGCGTTGCGTCGTCGTCCGTGATGATGAGCAGGTTGTCGCCCTCCTGCAACTCGGAGTTGCCGGTCGGTACGAAATAACTATCCTCACGGTTGACCATGATCACCAGGGTCTTATTGGGCAGGTGCATATCTTTCAGTGTGTTCCCGTTTTGTACCATGCTCTCGCTTACGCACACCTCCGTTACGGAGGACTGGATCTCCTCCGGCAGGTCCAGGTCGAAGTGGTAGAGGCGTTTGAGTTCTGTGGCCGGTGAGGCCAGTCCCAGTTGACGTGCCACGCGACCACACGTTGCGCCCTTGAGGCTCAGCGAGATGAGCGAGCATAGGAAGACTACATTGAATATCGTGTCGGCGTAGGGTACCTCGTTCGCCTTGCAGATAATCGCGAACACAATCGGAACCGCTCCCTTCAGTCCGAACCAACTGAGCAGCGCCATGTCCTTTCCGTTGTATTTCTTCAGGAACGGCAGCAGGCTGACGAATACCGCTATTGGTCGAGCCAGGAAGAGCAGTGCTAGCACGATAATCAGACTGGGCAACCATACCTCCAGATTGAGGAAATCCGACGGCTGCACCATCATTCCCAGCATCAGGAAGAGCAGGAGTTGCGCCATCCAGGTTAGTCCGTCGAAGAACGCCCTGGTTTGCCGCTTGCGTGTGAAGTGGTAGTTACCGATGATTAGTCCGCCCACGTAAACCGCCAGGTAACTGTTGCCCTTCATGTAGTACGTCGCGCCGAAGATGAAGATACAGGCGGACAGGATCATCTGCGGGTAGAGTGACATGTTCGTGAGGTTCACTTTCTTCATGAGCCATATCAGCAGGTATCCCGAGGCAATGCCTATTGCCAGTCCGACCACCAGCTGAACCACCATTGTTTGCACGATCTGGAGCGTCGATAGTTCGGTCTGCGCATGGGTGCACACATCGATCAGGGTGATGACGAGCACGAAGGCCATCGGATCGTTCGCGCCACTCTCCAGCTCCAGCGTCTCGCGCAAGTGGTGCTTGAGGCGGAAGTTCTGATTGCGCAGTATCGAGAACACCGCTGCCGAGTCGGTCGACGACAGCGTCGCTGCACCGAGCAGCGAGAGCGACAGCGGAACCGTCACTCCCTCGAAGGGGATGTATACCAGCATGATAACTATACCCGTGATCAGACACGTCACGATAACACCGATGGTGGCCAGACTGGCTCCCGGACCGATGACGGGACGGATATCCTCGAACTTGGTGTTCAGTCCGCCGGTGAAGAGGATGATGCACATCGCAACCGTGGCAATCGCTTCTGCTTGCTCGATATTATCGACATGGACATCCAAACCCTCCTGACCAAAGAACATACCCACCAGCAGAAATACCAGCAGAGCCGGCATACCGAACCGGTTGCCAATACGCTCGAAGAATATGCTTGCGAAGAAGAGTAGCGATATAATCAGCAGAAAGAGTTCCATCGTTTATCGGGTTAGCATTAGTTTCACATTGACGCCGACATTGTCGGTCTTGATTGGGTAGGCCGTGCTCAGCAGGGGTGTCGTACCCTCGTGGTCGTAATAGAGCTGGATATCCAGTTTCTGCGAGATGATATAGTCTGCGGCAATTTTGACGGTGAATACCTTGCTGCCGGAACTGGTCTGCGCCAGACCGCCCTCGTCTATCTTTCTTAGGAAGGCCTTGATGTTCTTGTAGCCAAAGTCTACATTCAGCTTCAGGTCGTTGCTCACCTTCTTCTGCTGTCCCTGCATGTTCTTGCCCGTGAAGCTCAGATCCTTGAGCGTATATCCTGCGCCGATTACGAACTCGTCGCTGTGGCTCTCGCTCAGCTGGACGCTCGTTACGTTCAGCGCCAGGTTGCGCTGCTTGCGGTACTCGCCCTTGAAGCTCAGGCTGTTCTTCAGCGTCATATTCAAGCCAATCAGCGGGCTCAGACTCTCCGTCAGGCTCACGCTCGCGATGTCGTACGCCGAGCTCGGGGTGGAGATATTGGGGTTCGTCACGTCCTGGATATAACCCATCGTCTTGTCGTTACCGTTGGCGGCGGCCCACGTCGAGAACGACGAGTAGCTACCTATACTATATTTACACGTGTACGCGTGCGTGAGCGTGAAGCTGCGGAAGTGGTCCTTGATGCCCGGCAGTTTGCTCAGTCCGTCGTACGTCACGCTCCAGTTCGGCACCATCCTCAGGATGCTCAGGAAGGGGCTATAGCCCATCTTGTTGATGTCCTGTCCCGTGTATGCCGCCAGGAATGCCGGCAGCAGCACATCGGCGCTGCTGGAGCTCACTGTTCCTGCGCCGGCGGGGTAGCGAGCCTGGACACGGTCGCGCATAATCGTACGGTTCTGCATGAACTGATTGAACACATCCGAGGCATAGTTGTTGTTCGCATTCCCCACGCTCTTGAACATAGTCCCCAGTGCGCACTGTGTGATGTTGAACGAACCCGTGAAGGTCTCGATGTTGTTGCCCGAGGTATAGGTGATGCTCGTCGTATTGGCCATGTATCGCTTGCCGTTCAGTTGGATCTTCAGTCCCGGCAGGGGCTCCAGCGTCAAGCGGATATCCAGGTCTTCCGTTGTGCTCCGCGTGGCCGGCTGAGCAATGGAGTCGTTCATCGTCAGCCATCCACGACTCTTGGCCTTGTTAATCCAGTCGTCGCGGAAGAATCCGAAGGCGAAGTCCCATCCCGGTGCCGAACCGGCATCGTTCTTGTTGTCCTGACCGAAGAATCCGATGCCCGGCAGGAATCCCGATGTTGCCAACGCATCTGTCCTGCGGTATGTCACCTGTACCTTTCGGATTGACGTGCCCATGTATGCGAAGATGTCATACCAGTTATAGTCCTTCTGGATCTTCTTCTCGTTCTGGTCCTTGTCCGCGTTCTTCGGATCCAGGTCCTTCTTGCTCTTGCGGTCCTTGCTGTTGCGGTTCGCCTTGGGTCGCGTTCGACCCATGTACAACTGTGTAATGCGCTTCCAGTACTTCGACTTGCCGTACAGCAGCTCCAGATTCAGGCCGCCGTCTATCTGCCACTGACGCGTCGAACTGATGCTGTTACCCAGGTTCTGACTCGTCGTGGACGACGACTGCGTCCGCGTCCAGTTGTAGTTACCCGTATAGGTGGCGGTGGCGCTCAGCGCCTCCAGGTAAGGGATGCGGTTGAAGGGCACGTTCCAACTCATCGTGAACACCTGCTGGTAGGTGTACGGACTGCCCCACTTGGCCAGGCTCCGCCGTATCGTGTCGCGCCAGGCCTCGTAGTGGTTGTTCGCGAACTCGTAGTCACGGATGACCTCCCGTGCGTACATACCTTCGTCTACCGTCGAGTTCATCGCCGTCTGCAGGCTGAACTTCAGGTTCTTGGTCAGGTTGTACTGGAAGTTGAAGTTCCTGTCCCACGTGAAGTCCTTACTGCTCGTCACCATGTCCTGCACCCGCACGCCTACGGCGCCCGTCAACTCGCGCTGCTGACTCACGCTGAATGTTCGGTGCATGTTCGTCGTGAATGACCACATCTGCGGCAGGTAGTAGAAGTTCAGCTCCTTCAGGGCCTTAATCTTCGCGACTTTCTTCACGTTCTTGAACGGCTCCCAGGGCTTGGGGTTGAAGTTGTAGCTGTAGTTGAACGAACCCTTCTGCTCCGTGTTCGTCTCGCGCTCCACCTCCGGACTATGCATGTTCGACTTACTGTACGACGCGCTCAGGCTAAAGTTAGCCGGGTCGTAGAACATATCCTTCTTCTTGCTGTGGATGTTCACCTTCAGGTTCGTGACGCTGAATGTTGTGGAGGTCTGCACGGTGTTGCTCAGGCTGTTGATGCTGTCGCGCTCCTCCTTGCTTGCACCCTCCAGGCTCTCGCTCAGTTTGATATCCGTGTCCAGCGGGTTGTACTTGGGTTTGGTCTTCTCGGCCGAATAGCTCACGTACAGGGGTATCTGCAGTTTCGCCTTCTCGGGGAAGAGTCGCCCAGCCTCCAGCGCTGCGGACAGGCTGAGCTGGTAGTCGTCCTCCATGTTGCGCGTCGTCACGTTCGATTCAATCGAGCCGTAGCCCACCGTCTCCAGTCTTCCGCTCACGTTGAACTGCGCGATATCCGATATGGCCAGCGCGGCGCTGGCTTGTGCCGCTACACCGCCGCTCTCGTCAAATTCGCACAGCCTCAGCTCGTCGCACCACACGTCGGCACTATGGACGTCCTTGTCCGTGTTCCGTACACCGATCATGATGTACGCCACGTCCTCCAGGGTCGGGTTACCAATCACCGTCACCAGGTTATCCGGGAATCCGTCATCGCTGTCGTCCACGGTGTACCGTTCGGTTATCTTCACGTCGCTCCCGGATCGCTTGGCTTTGTTTCGGGCTGTCTTGGTGCGTGTGAAGGCCGCCAGCGGGAAGTCCATGTAGTTCTGCTCCGGCCATACAATCAGTCGGTCGGCATCGCTGTTGTTGTTGTACGAACTGCTATGCGGCGTCAACTTCAGCGGCACATCGTACTCGTAGTAGTTGTTCTTCAGGTCCGTTCCCAGTCGGATGAAGCAGTGCATGTCGTTGTCTTGCAGCTGCTCGTCACCGATGTCCGACACCAGTTTCTCCGCATGTACGAACATCTGCAGTTTCTTGTAGTTACGGATATCCAGCGACGTCCCCTTATAGATTGCGCGGCCCTCTCCGCTCGGCACGTCCATCAGTTTCAGGTCCAGACTCTGCTCGTTCTGCGCAATCAGCTGTGCCTGACCCGGGTCGGTCTGACGGCTCACCCCGGGGGGCAGTACGTAGTTCACAGGGCTGCGGGTGCCGTCCTCCTCGATATTCACGGCCTGCAGACTCAGTTCCGCCTTCGAGGGCGTCCCCGTCGGCGTCAGGGCCTTCGTGTACTCACGCCAGTCGCCCCGCACCAGCGACATCGCACCGAATCGCAGGTGGAATTCTGTCTCCGAGTTCGTCAGCAGCATTCGCATGAATCGGATGCTCGTGAAGCTCTTCATGTTGTTCACCGACGCACCGCTGCGGATAGGTATCTTGAACTGATACCACTTGACCAGTGGTGTCGAGCCGTCACGCAGGGTCACGCGGCTCTCGATTTCGCTTGTGATATGTTGGCTCCCCACGCGCATGGAGTCGTGGTTGATGTGCACGATATACTCCCAGAACTTCTCGTTCTCGTTCAGGGTGTTATCGCTGTTCACGTCCTCCACGTCCGGGTAGAGCGTCGCGGCTGTACCGTAGCTCTCCGACTGGTCCTCCGTCGCGGGCGAGTTACCCTCGACGCCGTTGTAGTACTTGTATCGATTCAGTACGTTGATTTTCGCGTTATCGTAGTCTGTGCCGCGGTAGTAGTGGTAGTTATCGCCCGCCGGGTCGTTCAGCGGCGAGTAGGCCGACTGCGGGTTGTTCGGGTCTGTCCAGCGCTGGATAGCAATCGGGTCGGTGACGATGGTCCTCAGTTGCGTGACATAGTCCTGATAGGGATGTGTGTTGCCGTAGGTGAAGGCGAACTCGTTCTCCGTACTCAGTCCGTTCAGTCCCACGTCCTGTCGCCGGCGTGCACCACTCTCGTTGCTGAAGGCGACCACCGACGAGTTCGTTTTCGGTACCACACCCCAGCACGTCGTGTCCACCACCGATATGTCGTTGTCCGATACGGGTAGTCCGTGCTCGAAGCTCTTCTTGCCGTCGTGCAAGATATCCTCGCTCACGTCTCCCAGCTGAAGCACCACGTCTGCGTTGTAGTTCGTGTAGTCGGGGTTGGTCAGGTCCGGATCCATCAGCCAGAACTCGATGTACTCGATGTTGCTGCTCTCGAAATTCGTGTTGTCCAGTCGACGCATAATACCACCCCACTTCTGCGCCGGATTCTGCAGGTTTCCGTACTGGTCGTACTGCGTTGCGTCGATGTTATACGGGCCACGCTCCAGCGGATAGAAACTCAGGTTCAGCGGACTCAGACGCGTGTCCTCCGTCGTGCTGCTCTCTTTGTTGGGGTAGATTTCCCGCTCGTACACCAGGCGGATTCGGTGGTCGGACATCTCCGCTACCGAGTCCTTCACGTGCTGCGGGGTGTTGCTCTGTGGATATCCGAATATCGGGTCTACCGTGTACCAGTTCAGCAGCGCGCGGTTCTTGTTGTAGTCCTTGCCGCTCGTCTTGGCGTCCCGAACGACATACTGATTCAGCGTCGGGTCCGTTGAGTACTGCGGCGTTGCACTCAGGTGCCACGCGCTCGGGTAGTGGATGTCTATCTCCGTTGTCGCGCTCTCGAAGTCGTCGATATACGCGGTTCCCGCCTTCCCTACATCGCTCGTGTGACCGGGTATGAGGTGCGCGAACTCTCCCTGTATCTGGAAACTGGACGGAGCCGTTGCCTTCATCCACGGTATGGAGTTGATGGCGGTGTTCAGCCACGGCAGTTCGGTCTTGTACGCCAGGTTCATGCCCCATATCGTGTTGCATATCGGCTCGCTGCCCGTGTTCACCTTTGTGGTCAGTGGCCGCTCACTCATGTTCATGATCGTTCCGCCTATCACGAAGTCCGGACTGAAGGCGTACTCGATGTGCGCGCCCACCAGCGTCTTGCGCGTCATACTGAACGTCGACTGGTTCTCCAGACTCACGTTCACCGCTGTTCCGCTGCTCAGGATGTTCTCGTTCAGAATTGTCACGATACCACTGATGTAGTCCACCGTGTAATCCACGTTCTCCACCAGCGTCGCACCTCCCGCTGTCACCGTCACACTACCGCGTGGGACATTCATCGCGCCCAGATTGATCTGGTTCGCGGCGCTACCCTTGAACTTTCCCTTCAGCACGAACTTGTTCTTCTCCGTCATCTCCTGCGCACTCACCAGCGTCGAGTCGTACAGCTCCTGGAAGATGTACCGGCTTGCTATGGTCGGACTGCCTATCTTCTGACTCAGCGCCGAGCCGAACGGCTCCAGCACCGGGAAGATCACCCGGCCCGTGCTGCTCAGGATTGTGTATCCTTCCACGAAGTCAAACTTACCGTCGGGGTAGGTGTTGTTTCGGCTGTCCAGTCGGTCCAGTCCCAGCACCCGAATCAGCGGCGTGTTCTTGCAGTTTCCTTCGCTGATGTACTGGATACTCGTTCCCACACTGTCGTTGCGGTAGTATACGCCCAGCTCGAACTTATCGCTACTGATGTTCGTCGCCCCCAGTGAGTACACGTTCTTCATCATCAGCGGCCAGGTACCCGCTATCCATTGGGCATTACTCGAAACGCCTGCCTTTCCCTTCTCTGTGTCCGCCTTCGCCTTGTCTTCCGGCGAGTTATTCGTGCCCTTCAGCAGCTTCACGATTAGCGCGTTCGGTGCCGCGAGCGTTTCACTCTTGTCCGTGCTGAACTCACCTACCTGGTATGTCTGGCCGCCCACGGTGTACTCGTACGCCACCGCCAGCACCTCGTCTTCCTGCAGCGTCTGTTTCAGCGAGATGAAGCCCATCACCGTATTCACCGTGTACTCGCTGCTCGACAGCAGTCGCGCGCTCTCCAGCTTCTCCCAGTCCGTCCCGACTTCCATCTCCAGCGACTGGTCGCCCAGCAGACTGCTTACCTGACTGATATCGCGGATACCCGGGATGGCAGATACCTCGTCGTATTCGCTGTTGGTGCGGTTCTCGGCATGACCGATGCGGCTGGTGTTCTTCCAGTGGTTGTTGTGGATATGCAGCAGGCTCGTCGAGGGGTTCTCTTCGCCCAGGTCCACCAGCGCGATGATGTTACGGCTGTTGTCGTAGTTGCCCTTGCGGTTCGTCACCCACACCTCGATACGCTTGATGGTCACACCCGTGTTCGGGTAGGGCAGGTTCTGCATCGCACTCTCGTACTTGTCCCGGAAGTAGTTGCCGAGGAAGAAGTGCCGGTTCTCGTCGTACTTCTCGATGCCTATCTCGAACTTCGTGGTCTGTACGCCGCCTTCCGACGATACACTCTGACTCTGGCTGTTCTGCTGGCTCACCAGCGCCTGGATTGTCAGCTTGCCGAACTTCAGGTTCGTCTTGATTCCGAATAGTGCCTTGCTGCCCTTGATGAGCGTTGAGTTCAGGTCCATCGTCACGTTTCCTGCCTCGATGGACTGGATGATATCGTCCTCATGCCCCTTGTAGGTCAGTTTCAGGTTCTGCTGGTCGAAGCTGAACGACGACTCCGTGTTGTAGTTCAACTTGAAGTCTATCTTGTCACCCACCTTTGCCGTTACGGAGGCCTGGATCTTCTCGTTGAAGTCGAACACGTTGTTGTTCCGCGCACGCTGGGTCAGCGACGGGTTGTTGATGTACTGGTGCTTGAATCCGAACAGGAACTCTGCCGACCCTTGCAGCTTCAGTTGCACACCGCCCGGACCGAATACCTTATCCGCAGGACCGATGTTGAACTTCATGTCCGTGATGTCGAACTTCCGCTCGTTGCTATGACTGACGCTCGCTATCTTCTCCTGCCAGTAGCGGTGCATCATCTGACTCTCGCTGTACTGGGCGTACTCCTTCGGTGACACCATTGTCGGACTCGATATCTCCGTGTCGCCAATCTTGCTATGGATGATGTAGTTGCCCGTCACGGGGTCGTACTCCACCTCCGTCTTGACCAAGTCTTCCGTCTTGATTGGCTGCATAATCGCACTGTCCCGCTCTGCAATCTCCTGGTCCAACTTCTCTTCCTTCTCAATCTGTTCCGCCGCTTTCTTCTGCTCCTCCGTCGCATCTTCCTTCTGCGCCTGCTCCAGCACCGCCGCCTTCTTCGCCTCCCGCTCTTTCTTCTCCTTCTCCGCCTGCTCTATCAGCCGATCATTCTTCTTGCTCGGTATCAACGGATTGTAGTTCTGTGCATTCATGCTCAGAACTATACCCAGTAGGATTACTATGTATCTAACTTTTCTCAAATTAGCAAATTAGCAAATAGGCACTACCGCCCCGGGAAATCTCCCCAGCCGCTCAATATCCACTCGCTCACTTCCCGCACGGCTCCGTCGCCGCCACGGTTATCCGTCACATAGATGCCATGTATCTCCTTCACTTTCCCCGCTGCGTTGGGTGGACAGAAGGCGTATCCCACTTTCTCCAGCAGGTCGATGTCGTTTTCATCGTCGCCCAGGTATACCACTTCGCTTAGGTCGATATCCATATCGTGGCATATCTCCTGCGCCACCTCCAGCTTCGTCTTCTGGTCGCGGTGAAACGATCCCACACCCATGTACAGGTAGTCCACCCCCAGGTCTTTCGCCCTGTTCGCTACGATGGGCGTGTTCTCCCCCGTGATGATGCCACACTTGATTCCCCGCGCCTGCAGGTTCTTGATGCCTACACCGTCGTACACGCAGAACCGCTTCAGTTGCTTGCCGTCTTCGGTGTAATACATGCCTCCGTCGGTCATGCAACCGTCCACGTCGGTCAGGAACAGTCTTACCGTTTGCATAGTTTCTTTCGTTTTTGGTCTATCATTTCTTTCACTTCCTGCGACAATCCCATTCGGTATGCCGCTACCACTGCCGGAATCAGCAGCACTACGCTCCTGACGATGCTTGATCCCCATACCCCCAGCGGCAGCACCCGCACGAGCACTTCGTTCAGTCCGAACACCGTCGCGAACAGCACCACCGCCTCGGCTTGCTTTTTCGCGAAGGGATGCGTTCTCGTTGTGAGCCAGAGCGTCAGCACGATTGCCGCGTAGTAGATTGCGCTTCCCATGAATCCCGCCCAGGCCGCGCCCTCCATCCCGTAGTCGACCACCAGCGCGTTGTTCAGTCCGATGCACAGCACCGTGTAGCCCAGACTCAGCACCAGCGTCCAGCCGAAATAGCGACTGTAACTAATCGCGCTCAGACAGAAGCTAAACACTGCTGTTATCAGTTGTCCCAGTCCCAGGATCAGCACCACGTTTCGCGCCGCCGCGTACGTCTCGCCCTTCGGCAGGATGACGTAGATCAGGTCGATATTGATCCATATAGTCAGCAGGATGAATCCTCCCGCCAGCAGCAGGTTCGTCGCTACTTTCTGCAGCAGACTCTTCACTTTCGGTCTATCCCCGTCCTTGATGGCTTGACTCAACTCCGGCTGGGCGATGGCTGTCAGACTTCGATACGGGATGCTCACCATCACCGCCATGTACGTCGCTATCGCAAAGATTCCCGTGTAGTTCAGACCCATCTTTGCTGTGATGAAGAACGAACTCAGCGCCGGAGCCAATATGCCCGTCAGGGCCGATACCAGCAAGAATCCCGTGTATACCATATACCGTCTCACCAGGGGCTTATTCTCCATCAGGTACCTCCAGTCCGGACGTACCCTCCTCACCTTCAGACGCATCAGGTAGGCACCATTGAGCAGAGCGCAAATTCCGTAACTCACCGCAAGCCCCGCGACGAACCCGTCTATCGACAGGATATGCCCTGCGTAGAGCAGGTATGTCACCAGCAACCCAAGCCGCGTCACCACTTCCCTCACGAACCGCGGAAAGACAATCTTCATCTTCACGTTCGCCGTCGTCTCGAACACCGTCTGGTAGAGTAGGAACAGCGCTATCGGCAGCACCGCGTAGTAGTAGTCCACGAATAGCGGACTCTTCTCCCCGAACCACTGACTCAGCGGCGTGTAGGCCACGATGTACAGCATGCCGAACACTGCAAATCCGATGAGCGGAATCAGTAGCGTGAGTCCGAAGAACCCGTGGTCGTCCGACTCCTTGTCCCGGAAGTACGGATAGAACCGGATGATGCTGCTGCTCGTTCCCAGTTGCATCAGTCCCACCAGAATCGTCGCCGCATCCACCAGGGTCCGACTCAGTCCGACCTCCTCGGTCGTCAGGAACCGCGTTGCCACGAAGAATGTCGTCAGGAACCCTAACGCCACTCCTACGTACGTCACCGCCGTACCCTTGATGCTCTGTTTCACGATTACACCCATGTGTTTGCCTATTTGCCTATTTGCTGCTACATACCGACGTAACCCTGTGCCCTGAGGGGGATTTCGTTGCCTTCGCGAGTGACGAGGTTGCACCCATCTGCCTCATCCTGAATATACCCGATGATGTGCACGTCCTCCACGGGGATGATTTTCTCGTAGTCCTTCTGGTCGATGGTGAACAGCAACTCGTAGTCCTCGCCGCCGTTCAGGGCGCACGTTACGATGTCCAGGTTCATCTCCTCCGCCATCTTCGCGCTGTCGTAGTCCACGGGCAGCTTGTCCGCGTAGACATCGCAACCCACATGCGAGGCTTGGCATATATGGATGAGCTCGCTGCTCAGTCCGTCGCTGATATCCATCATCGCGGTCGGTTGGATACCTGCCTTGCGTAGGTCGCGGATGACATCGATGCGCGCTTCGGGTTTCAGTTGGCGTTGCAGGATATACTCGTGTCCCTCGAAGGCCGCCTGACTCTGTGCATCGCTGCTTCCCGCCTGACGCTCGCGCTCCAGCAGTTGCAGACCCATATACGCCGCCCCCAAGTTTCCTGTGCAGCATATCAGGTCGTTCTTCTTCGCCCCGCTACGACGGATAGCCTTACCTTTTGTGACATGTCCGATGGCGGTGATGGCGATGGTTAGACCGTTTACGCTGGCGGTCGTGTCACCGCCAACCAGGTCGACGTCGTAGTGTGCACAGGCCGCCTTCATGCCGGCATAGAGTTCTTCCATATCCTCTACCCGGAACCGTGCGGATATCCCCAGGTCCACAATCACCTGACTGGGCACCCCGCCCATGGCGACAATGTCGCTAATGTTCACGGCGATTGCTTTCCACCCCAAGTGCTTCAGTGGCACGTACTCCAGGTTGAAGTGCACCCCTTCCAGCAGAATATCCGACGTGACGAGCGTCTGCTGACTGCCCATCTCCAGGATGGCGCAGTCATCCCCGATGCCCAGTACGGTGCTGCTGTGCTGCGGCTGGATATCGCCCGTCAACCGGTCTATCAGCCCAAATTCTCCCAGTTCTTTTATTTCCATTGCTTATTTGCTTATTTGCCTATTTGCCTATTTGTTAAAGCATTTTCAATGCTAATCGTATCACATGCTCGACGGTGGCTGAGGGTTCATCGTGCAGAATTTTCTCGGCGGCTTTGGCCGAGGCGGAGGGACTGAAGCCCAGGGCAGTAAGTGCGCTGACGGCTTCCTCTTCGGTGGGGTTGGTCTGCGGTTCGGTGCCGGCGAGGGTGGGTGTATCGGGATTGGCGATGCCCAGGTCAATCTTCAGCACTTTGTCCTTCAGATCCACGATGATGCGTTGCGCGGTCTTGGGTCCGAGACCCTTCACCTGACTCAGCGCCCGGGCGTTGCCGGTGGCGACAATCTGGCGTATCTCCGCAGCGCTATATGTCGAGAGGATCATACGCGCCGTGTTGGCACCGACGCCATTGACGCTGAGCAGCAGTTCGAACAGCGCGCGTTCCCCGCGGTTGAGGAATCCGTACAGTTCGTGCGTGTCCTCGCGGATGATCTCCGTCGTGTAGAGTTTGATTTCTCCCTCCACGCCCACCAGCGTCGAGTAGGTGTTCAGCGCGATATTCACGCTGTATCCCACGCCTCCGGCTTCCACCACGGCGGAGGCCGGCGTCAGTTCCGAAAGTATTCCGTGTATAAAGTCTATCATATGCTTTGTATATGTACGTGTGTCGCGCTTAGGCACGCGACCGCAAAAAAGGTTTGCAAATATACGAAAAATTTTTCAAATTTGCAAGTGTTTTGTGATTTTTCTTAAATTTTGTACCTTTTATCTATTTTTCTTACTTCTGTCCATTCTCTATTCTTCCTTCTTACAAGTTCCGATAAAATTCCGTTGAAATTCCGGTCAAGTTCCGACAAGGTTCCGATGAGGTTCCGATGTGGTTCCGATGAGGTTCCGATAAAACATTATAGA
>X369_Koala__coassemble_146_pt1 | contig 15488 bp, 12 predicted proteins | sample X369_Koala__metabat2_high_PE_004 | metagenome-assembled genome bin X369_Koala | reverse complement strand
GGGGTGCCGTAAGCCTTATCGAGTGCGAAGTAGTGATTCGGGCTGTAGCCCCAGTTGCAGTTGCCGTCAAATTCGGTCACAGGCATGAGTTCGATGGCGTTGACGCCCAAGTGACCGAGATAATCGAGTCGGGACAACATCCCCTCGAAATCGCGCTTGGCCGTATAGTCGTATACCCATGCCTCGTAAATGACGAGGTTGTTCTTATCGGGACGTTGAAACGAAGTATTCTGCCAGTTGTACGCAAAGTGTGCGCGGCCGGGTTCGATGACACTCACATATCCACCGTCTGCCCCGGAGGTGGGATAACTGATGAGCGTCGGATCAACTTCGGATGGTTCGTATTGGTCATCGGGATAGAGCACCTTTTCGGAGTAGAGGTCACTGATTTGCTTCTTCACGCTATCCGCGCGCATGACTGCATACTGGAAACGGTATTCCTTCTGCTCGAGACCCGTGAGCGTGATCCAGAAATAGTTACCATCGCGATAGAGCTGGTAGGCGTTGTTGAGCTTCCAGTCCGTCATATCGCCCAGGAGGAACACGTGCTGCGCGGGCGCGGACTTGCTGGCGGCGTAGGTGCAGAGAGTAACACTACCGTCGGCGTTGTAATAGATGCCATTGCTCACGCCTGTGGGACGCGCCTGTTCGGTAACGGGGGCGGGGGTAAATCCGTCCCAGATGTCGGTTTCACTCTTTTCGTCTAGAGTAACGATGATATCCCCTCCGCTGGTGGTCTTACCTTCCTTGCTTCCACCGGGGCCGTCGTGGAAGACGAAGCAGAGGGACTTCACTGTATCGCCGGCGGCAATGTGGTAGAACGAGTCAATGCAGGCGATGGTCAGTTGCCACTTACCGTCTGTGGTGGCGGTCAGTTGGGGCTGGGTTGCACCACGCCAACTGCCGATAACGTACTTCCAGTCGCTGCTATTCTTACTCGCTTGGGTTAACACACCGGTGTGGCAGTAGCATTGGGTGGCCCCCTTCATACCGGCATTGCCGTTGAGAGGATCGTAGGTGATAACAACTTGCCCCGTGTAACCCTTGTAGATGGGATTAGGCGAAGTTGTGACCTGAGCGGTAGCAGCGAGCGATAGTGCCAGGACGCAGAGAAAGGTAGCGACTCGTTTCATAGAAACAGATTTATAAAATTGCCAATTTACCTATTCGTGAACTAATCGTCCCTGAATGTCGTATGTGCGGTCGGCGACGCGGATGTAGAGTTGGCCATCGTGGAGGAAGATTTGACTCTCTGCATGATTTTGTTGGGTCTCATCCAGAGCTGTGGGCGTGGGGTCGGAGTCCTTGGTTACAGGGGTGCGGTTCTTGTCCTTGTCGGCTCGGGCCGAATTGAGCTTGTAGTATACACCCCAGCCATTTCCGCTAATCGCTTTGGTATATCCGCTGGGCGTGGAGGCGTATCCGCTATTCGGACCGAGCAGCAGTCGGATGGTACCGTTGGTACCCGTGATTGTAGCCTTATAATACCCGTCTCCGGCTTCGTCGCTGACGCTACTCTCGCTGTGCACACCCGTCTTGTAGCGCGCGTTAATCATCGCTTTGATGGTGTCCTTATAGGCTACCCAGTGCGGCCAGAATACGCAGGGAATACCCGGCATACTCAGGATATAGGCATTGCACATCAGGATCTTCTCCTTGCGGGAGTCGTATATATCCGTGCTGTCTCCACAGCCGGTGACGTCATATTGACCGTCCTTGGCGCGTTGGAAGGTGTCGTGGCTGTCGACGAAGGTGCAAGCGTAGCGACTCTTGCCGGCGCCGAGCAGTCCGGCTCCACGGGCAGCGCTATAGTAACCCGCTGCAATACCGTTCTTGAGGGCTGTGTAGTAGGTAGCGAAGTCGAAGGTGAGGGTGTTCCAACCCGCATCACTGAGTCGACTCTGGAGTACGCCCTGGTCTCCATCCCAGTACTCGAGCACCGAGAAGTGGGGTAGAGCAGCGTTGTTGTAGTCGTTGACGTGGGACATATGGAAGCCCTTGCAGTAATCGTAGCGGAATCCATCGATGCCCACATTATAGCGCAGCCACTTGAGGTAGGCCTTGATCATCGAGCGGACCGTGTCGTTCTGGTGATCCCAGTCACGGCTGGCGGCGTAGTTGGCCTCGCTACCGTATCCGTCATCGGCCGCACCGGTAGCCTTACCCAGGCACTCGGCTGTCACCTCGGAGGCGGAGTTGTTCATTTCGTCGGTCGAGCAAATCCAGGAGGCCATAGGCGCGAACTTGCCATATGTGCCGAAGTCCAGTTTATTGAACTTACACCAACTGCTGGCGCCATCGCAGTGGTTCACCACAATGTCCGCTACGACGCGGGCACCATATAGATGCAACGTGTCCACCAGAGGCCGGAATTTTACTTCGGTACCCATCGCACCATCCAGGCTGCTGTAATTAGTGGGGTGATAGCCCAGTCCACCGGACGAGGCGGTGCAGGGCGGTAACCATATGAGGTCGAACCACTTGCCTACTTCCGAGCCCCAACCTTTGTTGAGGTAGTCTATCCACTTGGTACGACCGAATCCGCGTCCTCCTACCTGATACGAATCCCAGTAGAATCCCTGTAGCATAACGTACGGACTCTCTGCCGGAGCAGCACTGTAGCCGGTGGGCGTGGGGTCTGGATTCTCGCCCGGGTCGCTTGGCTCAGCAGGGGTGCAACCGGTTTGGGGACCCTCGATATACCAGCAGTCGTCCTCGTATTTCATCTTGATATAGATGTCATAGTTGCCGGCAATGGTGCAATTCAGACCGGTTGCTGTAGCGGTAAACCCGGGAGCACCCCAGGTCGTTGTTTTTCCGGTTGTCGGGTCAGTGTATGAACCGGCGTCGTTCACGGTAATCGCCCAAGCGGTGGATGTCGACTGGTCGTAGCACTTGACTACATCGCCCGCCTGAAGCGAAATGCAAGTGGCGGCGTATTGGGTACGCCCTTGGAAGTCCTCTTGTCCGGTAGCGGTAGCCAGGTAATAGATGCTATCGTTCACGAGTACGTAGAACGGAGCAGCCTTCAGAGTCAGAACGCAGGAACCAAGAACCAGGACTGTTAATAGGATTCTTTTCATATATTCTTTAACCTTTTAAACTCTTAACCTTTTAAACTCTTAACCTACTCGATTTTAATCGAGCCGGTGTCCCATGGCATCATACTTATGCCCGTGACTATAGATGACGATATGCCCGTTTTCGATGCACTTATGGGTCTGTAGCGTCTGTGTCGTGTTCTCGACAGCAGTGGCGTTAAGTTTCACCCACATCTTATATTCGGTGCCGGAGGCCGAGAGGGTGTAGCCCTCGGTGGATTTGTCCGTCAGGTTGCCGATGCCCGGGCCAATCTGAATACAGAGTGTACCATTATGTCCCTGTACCGTGGCTTCGTAATAACCCAGCACACCGCTGGACGAGGAGTTCAGCGCCAGTTCGTTCGAGATGGCAGACTCGCTATGAACGCCTACTGCCTTACGGGCGGCAATCATGGCAGCAATCTCCGTCTTGTAGGTATACCAATGTGGCCAGAATACGCAGGGCACACCGGGCATGGAGAGCATGTAGGCATTGGCCTGCAGAATCAGTTTCTTGTTGGCATCCGCCGTGATATCCACGTTGTAACCAATGAATTCGTTCGTTCCGCTGCTTTGGTCGCTCCGCTCGAAGGTGTCGTGGTTGTCGATGAAGGTCACGGCATACTTGCCGTAAGTCGTCGAGTGGAAGAGTTTACCTGAGTAGTACTTCAGCTTGGTATATGTTCCCTTATCGATTCCGCCGTTGAAGGCATAGAACTTCGATGCGAAATCGAAGGTCATCGTGTGATAACTGGTCTTGCCCAGATAGGACTTTAGGTTATCATAGCTGCCGTCATAGTATTCGGTAACGCTGAGATAGGGGGTGCTTGAGGTGACATATTCGGCTAGGTAGGTAGCGCCATAACTCTTCACCAGGTCAAAGCGCCAGCCGTCGAAGCCTACTTCCCCTTGCAGGAAAGCCAGGTAACTCTTGATGGCATCCCTCACGTACGTATTCGTGTGGTCCAGGTCGCGTGCAGCGGCATACGCCTCTACACCACTATCCGCGTTCCCCGTAGTGGTGCAGTGCCCACCCGTAATGGCTTCGTCATCGCTCACGATGTGGTTGTTGGTGAACTGATACTTACCCGTAGACGAAGAGGCGCTGGCATACTTACTGCCAAAGTCATCGGCCTTGAAGTCGCACCAACTACTGCTATTCGCACGGTGATTCACCACGATATCTGCCAGCACCTTAATGCCATTCTGGTGGAAATTGCTCATCATCGTCTTCAGATTGGCGCTGGTTCCCAGTCCACCACCCAGAGAGCTCCAACATTTGGGGTGATAACCCAAACCTCCGTCTGATTCGACGGGCGAAGGAACCCAAACCATCGTAAAACCGGCCGCCGCAATCTGCGGAATATAGGTGTTGTTGAAGTCAATCCACCTGGTGCGACCATACTTGGTGGACGTGTACGAATCCCAGTAGAATCCTTGTAGCATCACGTCTTCACACTCGCTGGGAACGCCATTACCCGTCAAATGACCCTCGATGGGTGTGGGCGTGGTACTTGACCCCGAACCGGAACCCGACCCCGAACCGGAAGTGGTGTCTGTCGGGGTAGGAGTTGGTGTCTCGCCCGGAGTGTATGTCACCCAACTGTTGTTATAGTATAGACTGCCGCAGGTAGTCGTCAGATTATCCGTTTGAGGATTACCATTGTCGTTGAAGATGCAGTTGGCGTAACTGGTCGTCATCGTGTAGGAATAAACCGTGTAGCCATTGTAGGTGTACGAGGTGGCGGTCATGGCTACACCGGGCCAGACGTGATTATTGTTGCTGCCCGTCCATGCATAGACGTACGGAGTGGAATAACTGCCGGCGTAGTAGACGGTGCAATCGGCCCAGAGGGGCAGTTGGCAAACGAGTGCCAGAAGCGTGAGAAGAATGTTCTTTTTCATCGTATCTTGAGGGTTACTATTTTTGCTGTCTTTTCTTGAACTCGGAAGGACACTGCGTACTTTCCGTAGTCCAATTTATATATTCGCTCCGGATCGTCCTGGTACCCGGGTCGTGGGTCTTGTGCGACAATCTCCTTAATGGCTGCGAGGTCTTCCTGAGGTATATCGCTAACCGCTAACTCTTCAACGTTAACCGTTAACCGGTCATTTTGGTGCTCGCTCGCAAAACTGCACTTCGCTTCCGGGTGGCTGTCGCTGTAGCTCACATAGGGCTTGATGTCGTAGACGGGTGTGCTGTCCATCAGGTCTGCTCCCCGAACGATGAGTGTGGTGCCCTCCACCGCCACCAGCTCCACGCTCGTCAGCCCCAGGTGGTTCGGTCGGTATGGACTCCTCGTGGCCAGTACTCCGCGTCGCTCGTTACCTCCCAGGCGTGGCGGTCGTACGGTGGCGCTCCAACTCTCTGCCTCACTGAATCCCCATATCAGCCACAGGTGACTGTATTCCTCGATGCCCCGCAGCATGTTGCGGTCGTCGTAACCCGGCGCCATCTCAATGCGGGTCGTGAGCACGGAATCCGGACGACTCTGACGCGGGATGCCGAACTTATCGACAAACCCGTTTCGGGCATAGGCAATCGGTTCTATACTCATACGCGCGCGCGTTTTTAAGCAAGAAAGGGAAGCATATCACTCTACTTCCCCTTCCGTGTGGTGCCACCGGGAATCGAACCAGGGACACATGGATTTTCAGTCCTTTGCTCTACCATCTGAGCTATGACACCAAAAGTGCTTTCCATCAGTCCTCCACCAGGCCACATCCTTCGTCGCTTTGTTCCGACAAGTATTGTCTGCCGGCGGCTCCTCGGGGGGCCTTCTGACGGAAAGCGATTGCAAAATTACGAAAAATTTTTGATATATGCAAATTTTTGAGCCAAAAAATGCAAAAAAAATGCTTTTTCCCCGTTTTATGCGTCTTCAGACTACCGCAGATCGTTGATTTTGGCACCTTTTTTTGTCACTTTCCACTCCGGCGCTTTGTTCAGCCAGCGGCTGTGGCGCAGACTGAGTTTGATGCGCTGCTTGTCCTGCTTGAGGCTGACGGATTTCGGGAATCCGCTCACGCTGTCCATCTTCACGTCCAAGGGCGTGTCGCCTATCAGGTCCTGGATGTACAGATACGGATTGGTGTCTGCCATCTCCCAGGGTTTCGGCGCACTGAGGGTGAGCTCATTCGATCGCGGGTCGTATAGGTAGAGGGTCTTGCCGTCGTAGGCTGCCTCCATCCCGAGCACACTGCCCACGAATTTCTCGCCTTGCATGGCCACAGACCCCATCATCGTCAGCGGACCGGATTTGTCGGAGATCGTGATCGTATAATCTGTCGCAAAGATTGCGGTGTCGAGCCGCGCAAAAAATAGCTCAAAGAGCGTCAAAAGAAGTATATTCATAAGCAAATTAGCAAATAGGCAAATAGGCAAATTAGCAAATAGGCAACTATGCTCCGAGCTGCTGTAGCAGATTCTCCAGACTCTCGGGGTCTTGTATCAGCACATCGCGGCCCTTGGGACCCTTATTGGGACCGACTACTCCCGCTGCCTCCAGTTGGTCGCTCAGTTTGCCAGCCCGGTTGTAACCAATCTCAAAGGCGCGTTGCAGGCGGCTGGTGCTGCCTTCCTGTTTGGCCACGACATACCGGGCTACTTCGGCAAACATCGGGTCGAGGCGCTTGAGGTCCACTTCGCCCGCCATCGGTTGATCGTCCGCACCTTCCGGCACGTATTCGGGCAGCTGGTAGGGCTCCAGGTAGTGCTGCTGGTCGTGGATATGTCCGACAATGCGTTCAATCTCCGGCGTGTCGACAAAGGCGCACTGGATTCGCGTCAGGTTGCCACCGGCCGAGTAGAGCATATCACCCTTACCAATCAGTTGGTTCGCGCCTGTGGCGTCCAGTACGGTGCGGCTGTCGACCACACTCTGTGTGCGGAAGGCGATTCGCGTCGGGATATTCGCTTTGATGGTTCCCGTCACGATCTTCACATCCGGACGTTGGGTCGCCAGGATCATGTGCATACCTACCGCACGAGCCTTCTGCGTGATACGTTGGATGGGGTGCTCCACCTCCTTGCCGGCTTGCATGATGAAGTCGCCGTACTCGTCGATGACGATGACCAGGTAGGGCATGAAGTGGTGGTGCAGAATCTTATGCGTCACGCGGTTCTCCACGTCCTTCGCGGGGTTCAGTTGACGCTGAACAAACTTATCGTTATAGTCCTCCAGGTTACGGCAAGCGGCGTCGCTGAGCAGGCTGTAGCGGTCCTCCATCTCGATGACAAGACTGTTCAGGGTGTTGATCACCTTCTGGCAGTCCGTGATGATGATGTCCTCATCCTCCTGGTCGGGCATGGCGGCCATGTAGTGGCGGAGCAGGGGCTTATATATCGTGAACTCCACCATCTTTGGGTCTACCAACACGAACTTCAACTCGGCAGGGTGTTTCTTGTACAGCAGACTCGTGATGATGGCGTTTAGTCCCACGGACTTACCCTGACCCGTCGCGCCCGCTACGAGCAGGTGGGGAGTCTTGGCCAGGTCGAACATAAATATCTCGTTGGTGATGGTACGTCCGATAGCGACCGGCAGGTGCATCTTCTGCTCCTCGCTGAATCGCTTGCTGGCTAGCACCGAGTGCATCGACACAATCTGCGGTTTCTCGTTCGGCACCTCGATGCCCACCGTCCCCTTGCCGGGCATGGGGGCAATGATTCGGATTCCTTCGGCCGCCAGGGCAAGCATGATATCGTTCTCCAGCCGCTGAATGGTACCCACACGCGTTCCGGCCTTCGGCACGACTTCGTATAGGGTGACGGTTGGGCCCACAGTGGCCTTGATGGAATCAATCTCGACCCCGTAGTTGCGGAGTGTAGAGACGATGCGATTGGCGTTGGCCTGCTGCTCCGCCGCGTCCACCACGGGTTTGGTCTCGTTGTCGTATACCTTCAGCAGACTCAGACTCGGAAACTGGTACTGACTCAGTTCAGCACGGGGGTCATACGGCCCCTGGGTCTTGAGGATATACTCCGGATCGTCGGAGACGGCCTCCTCCTCTTTCACCTCCACGTCCATGGATACGCCTTCGGCGGGTTCAAGGGTTTGAGTAGTTTGAATGGTCTCCGGACTCTCTACGTCTTCTGTCGGTTCCTCCTCTGCAGGCATGTTGTCCATGATCTCAATCTTCACATCGTCCTGCAGCACCGGCTCGGGAGCGGCAGTGGGCTCCAGATTCTCCTGATTCTCCAGAGGTTTCTCTATAGCTTCCTCCTCTTTCTTCTTTCTGTGGAATACCCGTTCATATAGTGCGGCACAGTGGTCGATGACATGGGCGTCGGCGCAGATGATGAAGATCACCAGCGTGGCCGCCAGGGTCAGGATGACGCCGAGCGGATGGATGTAACTGGCCATCCAGAGGTAGAGTGCCTGTCCCCAGACGCCTCCCCAGTGGAAGAACGAACCGAAGGCGGGCAACTCCTGAATGGTGGCAAACAGCAGCATGCACCATACGAGGATAGGGATAGCGGCCAGCAGTACCCATATATTCGCCATGCGACGGGACCAATCGTTGCGTGCGCACAGGCGGATACCAAAGACCGTCAGCAGGTAGACGAACCCAAAGGCGGCCAATCCAATCGTGCCGTCAATCAGGATCTTGCTCAGCCAGGCCCCCATCAGCCCCAGTCCATTCACCACTTCCCCGCGGTGCTCGAGTTGACCACCGTCAGCGTAAAGGATGCTATAGTCGTCCTTCCCGACGAAGAAGAAGGACACAAAGGAAATCAGGAGCACGAGGGCAATCAGCAGCAGCACGAAACCAAAGGCCAAGGCAACACGGGGACCGCTTGCTGCAGTCCGGAACCGCGTCCAACCACTCGGACGATTCTTGAGTTTGGAGTTGTCGAATTTCAGGGGCATAGGTACAAATTTTTGCAAAGATACAAAATTTTTTTGAAATTTGCAAATGTTTTTTGATTTTTATTTTTGGGCCAGCAGTTCCTCAACGCTTCCGTAGACCTCGTCGGCTCCGGCATCCCACAGCACCTGATTCGGCAGAATACCCGTATTGATGGCCAGCACATGTAGCCCCGCGGCATGTCCCGACTGCACACCCAGGGGTGCGTTCTCCACCACACAGCAGTCTTCCTTTCGGCATCCACTTCGCTCCCAGGCGCGCAGGTAGGGCTCGGGGTCGGGTTTGCCGTGCACGACATCGAAGGCGGTAATCATCCGCTCTTGGCTGAAGACTCCCGGATAAGCCGTCTGGAGCTTGTCGATTAGGCTCCGCTGACCGCTACCCGTCACCACCCATATCTGCAATGGATGCCCCGCCTGAGCCGCCTCGCGCTGTAGGTGTTCTATCCACCGGTTCATGCCGGGCATGGGGTGGCCGTCATCCAGGCTGCGGAACAACTCTGCCTTCTCCTGGTAGAGTGCGGCGACCTCCTCGTCCGTGATCTTACGCCCCATCCGCTCGGCCATTTCGCGGATGACCGATTCACCGGTGCGACCCTCATTGATGTAGGCGTCGCGGGGTTCGAAGGGATAGCCGTGGGCTTTCAGCACCCGGCTCCACGCGATGGCGTGGGTGGGCATGGAGTCGAACAAGACCCCATCCATGTCGAAGAAATAAGCAGAATAGAACATATGCACAGGAGTGTCACGAGTTCGCTGGCCGTTTGGGCGAGCCAGAGGCCGGTTGCGCCCAACCAGCAGGGTAATAGCACGAAGGCCGGAGTCATAAACACCACGCCCCTCAGGAGCGTGAAAATCGTAGCTTGACGAGTCTGCTCGGTCGACTGGTAATAGCCGATGAGCACGAGGTTCAGGATAATGAGGGGAATCGAGATGGCGAATATGGGCAGTCCTTCCATGCAGAGCACCCACGCGCCACAGCCTACGGGCAGGAAGGTCGTGCTGACCCATTCGGCGCCCAAGGCAATGAACGCCATCCCGATGATGCCACACAGTAGTCCCACACTAAGTGCCGTTCCCATCGATTCACGGATGCGGCGCAGGTTCGACTGCCCGTACGCAAAGCTGATGATGGGCTGCGACGACTGCACAATCGCATTGCCGAACATGAAGGCAATTGGCATCAGGTAGCACGCCACACTATAGGCCGCCACACCATCGGTGCCCAGGTAGTGCAGAAACTGGTAATTGCCGATGATGATAATGAACGAAATGGCTACTTCCCCCAGGAACGCGCTGATACCCAGTCGGACCTGATACCCCCAGTTGCGGAGGGTGAGGCGGGCGCTCTTAATCGAGAACTTGAGGCGGTAGATTCTAAGCGTGCGCGCGAAAAAGTGGAGGTATATCAGCACTATCACTCCCGACAGCGCGAAGCTGACGCTCGTCGCAATCGCTGCGCCTGCAATTCCCCAGCCCAGCGGAAAAATCAACACGTAGTCGCCCACGATATTGAGCGTGGCGGAGAGTAGGTTAATCCACATCGCCACCTTGGGGGCACCATCCAGTCGAACCAAGAACATCCCCGTATTCGAGATTATACAGAGGGGCATTAGCGCCGCCAGGGGGAGGAGGTATGCCTTCGCCAGGGGTAGGAGCGTGTCGTCTGCCCCGAAGATGCGGCAGGTTGCGTCCGGAAAAATCAGCATGAGTGCGGCCAACATCAATCCCGACAAGAAACCACCCAGGATAGCCTGGGTGGCATGAATGGCGGCGGCTTTGGTCTTGCCGTGGCTCAGGTGAATCGATGCAACTACCGATCCGCCAATGCCGAACATCAGACCGATTCCACCCATGATCATAAACACGGGCGCAATGATATTCACGGCCGCCAAGGCGTCCGATCCTACACCATGCCCCACGAACGCCCCGTCTGTGATATTCAGCACTACCATACTGACCATCGCAACCAGTGTGGGCAGAAACATCCGGCGGAAGATACGTCGGACGGGCTCGTGGGCAAAGTCTATCGAATCGCGATTCATTTCTGCTCTGTGACAATCTGGTTCAACTTGGACCAAAACGACCCGGAACAAATAGAGGTGCTCTGGATGTTCTCTTCGTTCAGGATGATGATTCGGCTATCTTCCCGCCGAATCAGGAAGTCCTTATCGTCTATATGACTGACATGGGTGTAGGCATCCTGATTGTAGATTCTCCCGTTCATTAGTTCGATTTCGAAGGGATTCGTTTGCTCAAGGCATACTTCCGCTTTCTTGTGCCCGTATAACCCTATGCAAACAACCAGGAGGATATAGAATAGCAGGATTTGTATGTATGGGTTGATTTCTTTCAACTTGGGTTTGTTAGGATACCTCAAGTCATGAATTGCAATAGACAAACTGGCAATCGCCAATCCGCCCAAAATCATGATACCCATATAATCACGCGTATCGAGGTCTAAGGGTGAGGAGGATGAGGTGAAATAGCAGTACAGAAATATCAGGACGGGTATGGCGATGAGGAACGATATGATGTTTTTCACGCCGTCTTGTATCCGGAAATGCTTCTCTATCCACTTGTTCGCTTTTTCAATGATTTTACCTGCCTGGGTCGGTTTTTTTTCGTCTCTGTTATAGAGAATTTCATCCGTTTTGTTCTTGATAAATTCATCTGCCATCATGTCCAATAGGAATATAACCGCGATGAGCAGCAACGGCTCGATAACCAGATTCAGCGCGGTCTGGAATCCTACATAGTCGAAGATTGGAATATTCAGCGTCGAGTAGTACGCCTCCATGTATATCACACCAAGTAGGTACGTGAAGAATACAATCAGCGGAAGAACCTCAATGACGTAGACCTTTAACCAATTTTTGCCGTTCTCGTTTTTTTTATCCATTACATTTTCGTTCATAGGGATGTGTACTATTTGTATATAGTGTATACGCTATACTGTTATTTTCTGCAAATATACAAAAAAAATCTCAAATAAGCAAATTATTTGAGATTTTTTTTATCGAAAAGCGTTTTTGTTGTTACTTTCCCGTGAATGTTTTGGCGCTGGTGCTGTTGGTTGTGCTGCCGCCGACGTAGATGTACCCGGCCCAGCTGCTGTCTCCCGTGGGCTCGGCTGTACCGTAGACGATGCTATTCGTGCCGCTCTTGGTCAGTGCCGGCGCCGAAATCAGCGACAGACTGTTGTTGTTGCTGCTCACGCTGGTCAGCGCCTTGATGCTGAACAGTACCGTTCCACTTGCGTTCTTGACGGTGTAGTAATTGCCGCTGGTGATGGCATAACTGCTCGTGAAGCAATACCCCTGGCTGGCAGAGCCCACCGAGCTGCTGGTTCCGCTGCCGCCGCCCTGGGCCGCACCGCCCGTGAAGACGTAGCCGCCTTGGATGGTCAGGTAACTGTTGTTATCGCAATCCAGGCCCTCCTCGGGACTTCCCTTGCTGCTCAGTGCCACCACCACACCGTCGGTTATCGTGAACGCCCCGCTGCGGCCATAGTTGGAGTCTATCGCGTCGTTCCCATTGCTGACCGCATAGACCCAACCGCCGCTGACCTTGATAATTCCCGAGCAGTTGATGGCGTCCTCGTCCTGACTGATGGAGTAGAGTTTGCCGCCCGCTATCTCGATATAACTCTTGCTCTCGACGCCTTCGCCGGCTGTTCCTGTCGTGCTGACATAGACTTCGCCCGCGTACATCAGGATGTCTCCCTCGGCTTTGATGCCCTTCGGGTCACCGCTGTAGGCCGACTCCATACCACTGCTGGTCTGACTGACATAGGTGCCCGTGGTCTTGATATTCATGGTGGGACCCGTGGTACCGGCGTTACCAATCGTCAGGTTGCCGTCGGTCTTGATGCCGCACGTACCTTTCGTGCCCGTTGCATTCAGGGTCAGCGTGCCGCCCGTGATGGAAATCTCTCCGTCGCACTTGATACAGGTGCACGTGAAGGTCTGCGTGTCGGTGTCGGTTGTGCCGCCCCAGCTGCCACCGCCTCCGGGCTGGTAGCTGCTCGGATCCCAGGTCGTCAACGTATAGGTACGCGTCGAGCCACTGGTGCTGTATGTTCCGGGACGATAGTATGCGTCTGCGCTCGTCGGAGCCGCAAAGGTTGCCGTCTTGCAGGTGTAGCTTGTTCCGGTGCTTCCGGGACGACTCTGCGAGGTATACGTGCCTTGGAAGTAGTAGTTGCCCGTCGTGCCTGAGGGGAAGGTGTAGTAATACGCGGTGTAGTCACTCACGGTCTTGGTGCTCAGCGTGCCGACCAGCGTGCCGTCTTCCTTATAGAGCTGCACGTTGCTCCACTGACTACTGCTGCCACCGGGGCCACCCATTCCTCCCGAAGAAGCTACGGCGTAGAAATACACCGTGTAACTGCCCGAAGTGGAGCCGCCACTCGACGAGCCCGTAGCCGTTGCGTCCACCGCTGCCTGGCTATAGGTGCCGCCACTTCCAGTCAGATTGATCTCTACGGTTCCGCCACTCACGTATACACCCATATCCGCATTCAGTCCCTTGCCGCCTTCGGCGCTCGAGTTGATGGTCAGACTGCCTCCACGGATGCTGATGGTCGAATCGGCTTTCAGTCCGCTGCTGTAGTTCACGTCTCCGTCCTCGATGACCTTGCTGCCACTCTGGGTGATGGTTATCGTTCCTCCCGTCATGTCGATATAGTCGTTGGCTTTCACACCCTTCGCCGCGTTAGCCGTGGTGGTGATGTTAATCACGCCGTTCTCTATCTCCACATAGTCATCGCTGGCAATGCCGTGCTTGCCGTTGGCCACAATATTCAGCGTGCCTTTGCCCTTGATGTCGAATTGACCCTCGCTGAACAGGCAGGCCTTCTGGTCCTCCTCCGCACCCGTCTTGGGGTTGGTGGAGGTCGCGTAACTGCTGCCGTCGGTCAGGGTATTCGTGTAACCGTTTTGGATCTTGATAGTCCCTTTCTTCTTGCTCTGCGAAAATTGATGGCCGCACCCGTGGGGTTGGTCAGACTTAGACCCATCAATGTCAGCTGGTACTTATAGTCCGAGTAGATCTTCAGGCTTCCGTCTGAACTCGTTCCGCTCAGGTTGTAGTTCACCTCGTCGGGGTAGGTGCTCTGGATGAGCACATCCTGTCCGGTGGCGGTGATGCTTACGCCATAAGCCGCCATCGGGTTCGTGATGCTAACTGTGCCGTCGGTGTTCCAGACAATCGATATATCCGAGGCCTCTGCAACGAATCCGTAGGTCAGCGACGCAATATCGCTGGTGGCGTAACTCTTCTGCTTGTCGCCACTGTAGTTGACGTAGAGGTAGTCCTCTGCGGCCGAGAAGGCCAGGCTGTCGATGTCCGTCAACGCAAACTGAGCCGAGTCGCCGCTGCTCAGGTGCACCTTTAGCACGGGAGTCACCGTCGTGGCGTTCAACATGGCGAGGCCGCCAATCTGCAAATTTGCAAAACTGCAGAAGAGAACTAAAAGAAACAGAAATACGCGTTTCATTTCATTTCCTCCCCCTTTAGGTTGTACAACTTACCCTCCTTGATGACGTAAATCATGCCGTCTTGCAGGATCTTCTTCGCCCCCTTCGCATCGCTCTCGCTGATGCTCTCGATGGCGTTGGCGGAGTCGCTAATCGTCATCTGCTGGATGTCCGCTACCGCGTAGGACTGCTGCCCGCTTTGGGTGTTGACGAGCATACTCGAACCGTCCGAGTTGTACTGGATGGACTCGATGCTCGAGATGGGAATTTGTACGGAACTGGCGTTGGTGATCAACACCAGCATCGCTGTGAGGAATGTTGCAATCATAGTTTGCCTCCTAATACATTATATTGTTTGCCGTCTTTTACGATGATAATCTGTCCGTTCTTCAGTTGCTTTACCGCGCTGCGGCTCATGCTGCTGCTTGCGAGGCCGGCCGGAGTGCCACTCTGCTTGTAGATCTGCACGTTCAGTTTGTTCTTGCCTGTCGCGTCGTAGTAACGGAAACGCATATTGTCATCCTTCTTGTTGTAGAGTAGGGTGAAGGCTGCACCGGCACCTTCGGTGCTATATCGGGGAGTGGCGATGAAGTTTCCGCTGGCATCGATGCTCAGCGCCTGGGTGCACTTTTTCTTAATGGTCCATTCGGCGCTCAGACCGTTATCCGCTGTGTCCTTATGACCGATATACAGACCGCTGGCGCTCTGTATCGACCAGGGCCAATCGACGCTGTCTGTGGCTGCAATGGTAAACACAGCACTGTCCAGCTTGGCCGTTCCCTCCAGGGTGTTGCCGCTGAAGGTGATATTCTGAATAATTGCCGGACCACCCGCGGAGTCAATGCACAGTTCATCGGCTGCCCCATTGAACACAACACTTTGTGCCTCGCACACAATCAGGTACGTCCCCGCCCAATCCTGCGGAGCCATGGTCACCTTCGTGTACGTTGTTTGCGCCTGCATCGACATAGCCGCTGCGGCCAGTACCAAAACAGAATAAATCTTTTTCATAACGACTGGTTTTTAGTGTAATTATTTTGTTGCAACTTTATGGTTGC
>X369_Koala__coassemble_145_pt1 | contig 15674 bp, 7 predicted proteins | sample X369_Koala__metabat2_high_PE_004 | metagenome-assembled genome bin X369_Koala | reverse complement strand
GCACCACCGTAATCAGCAGGTACGTGAACCATAGGTGCTTCGCCGTGTCCGCTATCTTCGGACTCAGTTTCTCGTAGCTCAGGCCGTTCATCTCCGCCGCATATAGCTGCATACCTCCCAGTCCGAACATCGGCAATATCGCGATACTCAGTACGATGATTCCCATACCACCCAGCCACTGCGTCATACCCCTCCAGAACAGCGCTCCGTGGCTCAATGCCTCTACGTCGCTCAGGCACGTCGCGCCCGTCGTCGTGAAGCCGCTCATCGTCTCGAACCACGCGTCCGTCAGCGTCGGTATCTGTCCGCTTAGGTAGTAGGGTAGTAGTCCTATCGCCGAGCACACCACCCACACGGCGGCTACAATCACATAGCCCTCTCGCTCCGTCACCCGCTCCGGAGCGTGTCGCCCGAAGAGTAATCCCCATCCACTAATGCTTACGGCAATCAGCGTCGCTATCAGGAACGCCTCACGGTCCGGGTCACCGAAGTGGTACGCCACTCCCGTTGCCATCGCAAGAAAGACCGACTCAATCAGCACCAGCGCTCCGAGGGTCTTGACTACCAATCGCGTATTGAATGCAATCATTGGAAGAATTTCTCTAACGTTCTCAGCGCGTTTGCTTTGCAGAACACCACGACCTTATCGTCCTTCACAATCTCCGTATCGCCGTTCACCAGCACGCCCTCACCGGCCCGTACTATCGCCGCTATAGTCGCGTCCTGCGGCAGGCCCATGTTCTTGATCTTCCCCTGCGTGATCTTTGCTCCTTCTTTCGTCTTGAATTCCACAATCTCCGCCTCCGCACTCGTCAGGTTCCTCACGTTCAGCACGCTCTCGTTCAGCAGCAGCTGGTAGATATAGCTCGCCGCAATCGTTTTCTTGTTCAGCACCGTACCCACATCCAGGCCCTCTGCCATCGTGATGTAGTCGATGTTCTCTATCTCCGCTATCGTCTTCTTCACTCCCAGCCGTTTCGCCGCCAGGCAGGCGAAGATATTTGCTTCGCTACTCTCGTTCAGCGCCACGAACGCATCGCAGTCCATGACCCCCTCTTCCCGCAGCACCTCCAGGTCGCTGCCGTCCGCGTTGATGATCAGCGTGTTCTCCAGTTTTTCGCTCAGCTGTAGGCATCGCTCGCGGTCGCTCTCCAGTATCTTCACGTGCACGCTCTTCGGCAACTCCTGAACCGCCTTCTGCGCGATTCGACTTCCCCCATAGATAATCACGTTCTCTATCTCGCGCTGGGTCTTATTCATCTGCTCCCTCAGGAACCCCACATGCTCGTGTGTGCATATCGCGTATACCTGATCCCCCGCCATCACCTCGTCTTGTCCGCCTGGGATAATCGTCTGACCGTCCCGCTTGATGGCCACAATCCGGTACTTCCCGTGGTTATAGCATCCGCTCATGAACTTCTTCCCGACCACTTCCGCGCCTTCCCTTACCTTCACCACGCACAGCTCCAGCACCCCGTTGCATAGCGTGATGTGGTATCGCATCCAGTTCGTCTTCAGCGCCTCCACTACCTCGTGCGCCGCCAGTACCTCCGGGTAAATCAGGTGGTTCAGCCCCATCTTCTCGAAGAACTGCTTGTTCTCCGGTAGCAGGTACTCGTAGTTATCGATGCGCGCCAGCGTCTTCTTCGCACCCAGCTGATTCGCTATCAGACACGCTGTCATATTCACCGCCTCGTGCGGCGTTACGCTGATGAACAGGTCGCAGTTGTGTACCCCTATCGCCTTCAGGTCCCGTATGCTCTTCGGACTCCCTGCTTTTGTCAGCAGGTCGTAGTTCGCGTCCAGGTCACCCAGCTTCTCTGGGTCTTCGTCCATCAGCGATATCTCCATGTTCTCGCGGCTCAGCAGTTTCGCCAGATGCGTCCCTACTTCGCCAGCTCCTGCAATAATAATTCGCATATGCCTTCTTTATCTATCTGCAGCATCCGGTTCAGTTCCGCCGTGCTGCCGTGTTCTACGAATTGGTCGTTTATCCCCACGCGCCTAACGCTTGTCTTGTATCCTTTCTCTGCCATGTACTCCGCTACTGCGCTCCCCAGTCCGCCGCTTATCACGCCGTCCTCCGCCGTTATCACCCGCTCATAGTGTGTGCCTACATAGTCCAGCACCTCCTCGTCTATCGGCTTGAGCCACCGCATATCCCAGTGCGCAATGGAACTATTCAAACTATTCAAACCATTCAAGCCATTTGAACCAAAAGCCATCTCGATGGCTTCCTCTATCGTATTGCCGATGGCGCCAATACTGAGTATGGCTATCTTGCTTCCTTCCCTCAGCTTTACCGCCTTCCCTATTTGAACCTTTGAACTATTCAAACCATTCAAACTATTCAAACTCTTTGCGCTCTGCGCTTTCCCTCTCGGATATCGTATCGCTATGGGCCCTTCTGCATCTTTCGCCAATCGCAGCATCGCTTGCAGGTCTTCCCCCGTCATCGGTGCCCCGATTGTCATATTGGGGATGGGCCTCAGGTACGCCAGGTCGAACAGCCCGTGGTGCGTGGCGCCGTCATTACCCACGATGCCCGCCCGGTCGATACAAAGCACTACGTGCAGTTTGGCTATCGCTACGTCGTGGATGATGTTGTCGTATGCCCGCTGCAGGAACGTCGAGTAGATGTTGCAGTAGGGTATCTTCCCTTCCTTCGCCATCCCTGCACTGAAGCTCACCGCGTGTCCTTCCGCTATCCCTACATCGAACACCCGCTCCGGGTATACGTTTTGCATGATGGTCATGCTGCATCCGCTCGGCATCGCCGGAGTCACACCTACCACCCGCTCGTCTTCCCTCGCCAGCTCCAGCAGCGTCTCTCCGAACACTTCCTGCCATAGTTTCGCCTTCCCGCCTTGTTTCCGCTCGCCCGTCTCTACGTCGAACTCTCCCGGTGCGTGCCACACCGTCTGGTCCTTCTCCGCCGGTGCGTAACCCTTTCCTTTCGTCGTAATCAGGTGCAGCACCTTCGGCCCTTTGTGGTTCAGGATCTCTCGCAGGATTCGTACCAGCGCCACTACGTCGTGACCATCTGCCGGACCGAAATACCGCAGGTTCATGCCCTGGAAGATGTTGTTCTTCTGGCCGCTCAGTATGCTCTTGATACCCGTGCTAAACCTCCGGATATGGCTCGCTCGCTCCTTGTTCATCAGGTGCAGTTTGGCCAGCAACTGATAGGTGTGCCACCGCCACGTGTTGTACCACCCGCTCGTGGTGATGTCCACCAGGTATTGCGAGAATCCTCCGTGCACCGGGTCGATAGCCATGTGGTTGTCGTTCAGCACAATCAGCAGGTTATTCGGCGTCACGCTCGCGTTGTTCAGGCCCTCGAAGGCCAGTCCCCCCGTCATTGCTCCATCGCCTATCACCGCTACTACGTGTCGCTTGCTGTCCGCGCCGATCTCCATCCCCAGCGCTTCACTGATGCTGTTGCTCGCGTGGCCGCAGGTGCACGTGTCGTACTCGCTCTCCAGCGGGGTGGGGAAGGGGGCCAGACCACCGAACTGTCTATTGGTCGGGAATTGGTCGCGTCTGCCCGTGAGGATTTTGTGCGCGTAGGCCTGGTGACCGACGTCCCACACGATGCGGTCCTCCGGAGTCTGTAGCACGTAGTGCAACGCCACCGTCAGTTCTACCGCGCCCAGACTGCTCGCCAGGTGACCGGGGTTGTGACTGCAACAGCGGATGATGTAGTCCCTCACTTCCGCACAAATGGCAGGTAATTCCTCAGGCTTATACTGCCTTAGGTCTGCCGGACTGTTAATATGATCGAGGTACCGATACATTTTTCACCGCAAAGATACAAAAAAAAATCGACATTTCCAAACGAAATGCCGATTTTTTTATCTAAATTTGCAAATTTACAAATTCACAAATTTACAAATCTACTCTTACTCGATTTCCTGTCCGAATAGGTTGTACTTCTTGCCGCCCTTCAGGATGATAACCTGACCATCCTTCAGGATCTTGCTGGCCTTCTTCTCTTCCTCAGCCTTCTCTTCCTCTACATCGGTGTAGATCTTGGTGATCGTGTAGCTGATGATGTAGTAGTGCGAGTCTTCGCCGAGTCCCTGCAGCGTAGCGGTCAGGGTGCTTCCGTTCAGGCTGCCGGTGTAGGTGAAGGTGTCATCGAAGTAGATTTGCGTGGTATCCGTGCCTACGATGTGTAGCAGATAGGTGTACGAACCGTAGTAGTAGATCGAACTATCCTGATTGTAGGTTCCGCTGATCGAACTACCCCAGAATCCACCTTGGCAGTAGTATTCCCTCGAGTTGCCATAGCCGGCTACGATGAAGTAGCCTTTGTTTGCCGTATAGTCTTGTACGACGGCACTCGTAGCCGGTACCGTAATGGTAATCGTGTCAAGTGCATGAATCGCGTAATCCTTCATCGTCAGGTCGTATACAATGCCGTCCTTACCCAATAGCTGGGCGTGGATGTTGTACGTAGTATCGGCCGTGCCTGCGGTAATCTCGGCGCTGATGGCCTTGTACAGCTCTATCTCCGTATTGCCCTGATAGAGGTAGGTGTATTCCTCGTCGAAATCAGCTGTCGTGTAGGTACCTACTGCCGAGATGGAGTCGTCACTGAATACATCGATGGCGCCACTATAATCCGTTCCCTCACCCTGGATGTAGTAGTCCTTAGTGCTGCTGTAGTACTTTACCTTCACACGACCCAGGTCAATGTAGATGGTGTCTCCTGTGGGCTCAACGGGCTTGAAGGGGTTCTCGAACTCCATCGTGAACGGATGTACCAAACCGTCGTTCAGCGTGAGCGCACCCGTGATGTGGTCGCCCCAACCATCTCCATCTTCATCCGAGATGCTGATGTCGGCGTAGTAGATGCTGTACTGAGTACTATCCATGTAGTCATATACATAGGTGTACTGACCCATACCAATCAGGTCGTCTTCCGTATAGTCACTGACGAAGGTTGAGTCGCCATTGACCGCGATATCCAGTCCAATTCCAATCATCTTCGTGTAGCTGGTTCCATTGTTCTCCAGAACGTACGAGGTGAACGATACGTCTTGATCGTCGGAGCGGTAGTAGGAGGTATCGACATCGGTACCTGCTTTCCAGCCGCTGTCGTAGTAGTATTTGCAGTTCAGCGTGTCGGGGCTCTCCGTTGTGGAGACGAAGTATTGGTTCGTGGTGTGGTATACCTTACCATCACGCATGGCCATGTACAGGTCGATATACTGTTTTCCGTCCGCACCTTGGCTGATGGTCAGGGTGCTCGCTTGATTGAAGTTCAGCGAGAGCGTACTGGTGTCCGTTCCGTAAATTACGTTGATGGTGTTATACGTGTTGTAGGTTCCTTGGGTCAAGTCGTAACTGCCATCGGCCATCTTGGCTCCCTCGAAGTATACTGCGGCATAGATCTTCAGGTTTTTACCGCTATCGACAGCCGCTTGGTTGCGGAAGATCATGCGGTTCAGGCTGTAGTCGCTGTAGTATACGATGTCGGGCATCAGTCCTTTCGGATCAGAGAAGTTCACCGTGTCGTTCTTTACTACCACCGGCTGGTCCTCCAGCGTGATGAACATATTGTTGTAGTATTGCATTGCGTAGTAGTAATAGGCGTAAGTTCCGGTCTGCTGGTAGTAGTAATAATACGTACTGAAATAGTAATAGTAATAATAGTCTACAATCAAATCACCCAATACGAAGTTGAAATCCAGATGGAGGGTTTCAACATCGGCCATGGTGGGGTTGCTGATGGTGCTGCTATATACCGTCAGATCACCCGAGATGTGATAGGTGGTGTATACGGTATTACCATCGGTCTGTTCGCTGACATAGCTGATGGTGAAATTCTCGTTGCTCAAGCAGCTGATCAGGGTGTCTCCGGCTGCGCGAACGAAGTACACATAGCAGTTACTATCATTGGTAGCGTATGTGCCGGCTATCGAAATAGCCGTTGAGGGACCTGCCAGACTCAGACCGCCTACGAACGAGGTATCTGTTCCTCCGAACAGGTTGATGTTCCACGAACCATCACCATATATGCTGTTATAACTATAGGCCTGTGCCAGCGTGGGTGCGGTCGGTGTATAGTCCTGCGTAGCGGCAGGAGCGTGCTTTGCACCGGCAATAGCCTGGATGGCCTTGCGCACCGGCGTCTCCATCTTTAGGTTAGCCAGTTCAGCCGGCTTCTCCATCTTCTGCATGGCGAGGAAAGCAGGCTCGGCCAGCTTCATTTCGTCCTTCGAGGCCATCGCAGCATGGCTCTTGGCCGGTGCTGCAGGAGCACTCAGTTGCTTAAACTCCGACACGTTCTGACGTGCCATCGGAGTGAACGCGCTTGCGCTGATCGCAATCGCTGTAGCGCAAACAAAAGAGAAAAACTTTTTCATCTTTTTTGTAATTTGGTTAATAAAACAGGTTGTTTTTGTTTCTTATTCGATCAACTGACCTAGAGCATTGTAGCGCTTGCCGGCGCGCTCAATCTCGATATGTCCATTCTTCCACAATTTCCGTGCCAAAGCGGCATTTTCTTCGCTATTCATCACCTCGTCGATGCGGAATACAATCGATTTTCCGTATTTTCCAATCTTGATGCAATCGCCTATCACCGGCTTCTCGCTCGCGTAGATATATAGGGTGAACGCGCGATAGTATTCCCAGATGGTGGGCTCCTCTTCGTCATTACCCATGTGGGTCTCGTAGTCGGCGCTCATCGTTACGTAGTCCGGTCGCTCGATATCCATCGTCCAGTAACGCGTCGTTGCATCATACGGCTTGCAGGTGGACATGAATACAAACTCGGCAATACCATCGCCCGTGCTGACGGCATAGGTGGCACCGTACTTATACGTCAGCCCGTCCGTCAGGTTGAACTTGATGGGAATTGTGTCGCCTACTTGTCCCGTCTCATAGTTGGGATATCGTACTTTTCTCCAATCGTGTAGCGTGGGATAGATACCGTTCAACATGATGTATGGATCGTACGGATAGGTCATGACCGAGTCATTCTCCATGATTATCTCTGTCTTGCTGTCGTATAGCGAACTCTTCGCGGCATAGATGCCGAAGTTGTTGCCCGTTTTGATTCCGCTTACCTCTACGCGGAAGGCCTCGTCCACACTGAATCCCTCTTGTACCATTTCGTTGTATTCGCTCTTTTTCTGGAACAGGAAGGTTAGCATTCGGTCACTTTTGCCCGTGATACTGACTGTCTGAAGATCCGCAGATTGGGCGGACGAGTGCGCAATCAACTCGCCATCCTCCGTATAGACATCCACAATCAGTGAGTCTAACTTCATTCGTCCATTGACTCCCAGCGCCAGCGTAATGTTCTTGACGTAGAGCTTGCGCTGCGGCTTATCGTAGTGTGTCACGAACTTGGCGGGCATCAGGCCGTTCTCCTTCGTAGTGCCGAAGTAGTAGTGATTGGTCGAGCCAACTTTATAATTCAGCACACGGCTGATACCATCCTTATTCGTGTTGATGGCGTTGGTCAGCGGCCACATTCCGTCCTTCGTGTTCTTGCTATACAAGCCGCCGCTGGCCATTTGCGCATCCCTGCCGGTCAGCGTGTCCTGGTCGGTATATTGCGTCAGCAGCGCAAAGTATTCATCCCCATCCTCGCGGTGAACTGTCTGAACCGGTGTAGCATACTCAAAAGCGTATTGTCCATAGTCTCCGGTGATGTCCATAATGGATGTGTAACTTCCTCTCGCCACGATGGAGTCGTAGAAGTTGTAGTTCTCATCCATGGAATAGGTGTCGTGCTCTTCAATCATCGATGGATAATTATACAAGTATCCGTTGCTGTACTCGATGCTGCTATACGCACCGGTGGCGTTGTTGGTCCACTTCCAGCACGGCAGGTCGTACGACCAGGCGCCGATTACGCAGGGGTAATCGAAGAAGACGTCATAGTATCCTGTCTGGGCGGGATTGTAGGTGTAGCCCAGGAACAAGGTTCCCTCCGGGTTGTAATACCCCGCGTGGGCACTCTCTGCTGCAGCAGCCTTACGCCAACTTGCTTTACGCACTGCGTGGCTCAAGGCGGGCGCAACCGCCTCACCCTCTGCCGAGGGGACTACGGAGTTCTGTTTGTTCGGTTTCTTCGTGAGTATAGGCGTTTCGCTCGGCGCCATCAGTCCGCTTCCTTCCAGCAGTCCCTCCGGATGTTGACGCTCGGCGGGGAAGACCGATATCATTTTCTCCTGAGCCGACAGCATGCCGGCACTCAGTAGGAGAATCGCTATGATACTATATCGTTTCATATTACTTCGTTATATCTGCTATGACGTGAATATTCTTGTTTCCATCCGTGGTGGAGTGGAGCATCAACTGAACCATATTCAGCTTCGTCTCTGTATACGAGCTGGCCGTGAACGTGTCGCAGAAGATGTCGGTGAACATCTTGGCGGCGGCCGCCTCATCGCTGTTGATACGTTGCATCAGCGGCTTGAGCGTGCTCTCCGTATCCGTGTACGTATAGGTCAACTCGCCGTTTTCGTTCGCGTAACTGCAGTTCAACCGACCTTCGTACAGCCTGTTGTTCACCAGGTAACTGATGTAGATGCTGTACTTGTGGATGGTTTGCATGCCCGACTTGTACGAATAGTGGTCATACGCGATGCGGGTGATCTCTGCGCCGTTCGCTTTCGCCAGGTCCTTGATGGTATTGACCGCATTGACCGTTGCTTCATCCGTTCCTTCCTCCGTGTAGATCCAACGGGCTTGTTTCTCGAACTTGTACGCGAAGAACTCTGTCGCCGTGTAGTTGCTTGCGAAGAATACATCCGGATTACTCGTGTTGACCAGCTTGTCCTTCTCCGCGTTCAGCACAAAGTTCTGGGCTACGTTGTCTGCCGTTCCCACCGGACATCCGCTGTAGAAGTGCAGTCCTGTCGGCGAGATGATGAATCCCCTCGCCTGCTCCGCACCTTCGCGGTCTGTGTACGTGAATGTACCGTCTTCGTAGGTCATCTGGTAGATTGTGTCGCTGCCGTCTATATACTGCATTTGGATGCCGTCATTGCCTTTGAATACATCGTCGTTGAAGCTGTCTATTGTCTTGAAGTACGCTTCCCAGTCCTGGTCGGGGGCCAACCGCTTCATGTACACATAGGCACTGTGCTTCTTACCCATCAGCTTGATGATGGAGTCGTTACTGCTCATGATGAAGAACTCATAGTCTCCATTATATCCTACGCCATCGTCTCCAGGGTCAGAGAAAGCGTGGAACAGCGAGTTGTACGTGTTGAAACTCAGCACCGGCCCCTGCGTGTTGTCGGTTCCCCACATGCTGGTCTCCTCCTTGTACATGCTGCTGCTCGAGATGCTGTTCTTGGCTGCAATCAGTACGCTTTGATCCTCGTTGAACTTCATTAGGAAGGCATATCCTGCCGCATCAGGGTAGGGGAAGTACAGCATCTCCCATCCGTTATCGGCGGCCATTAGGGTCGCTTTCAATTGAGTCTGCACGGCTGCTGTTCGCTCCGCAGCACTCTTGTCGAAGAGGTCACCCTCATCGCGACTGCATGCGCTCAGTAGCATCAGACTGGACAATAGTATGTATGCGTATTTCTTCATAATTCAAAATTCATAATTCAAAATTATTTGAGCACGGGTACTTTGCAGTAGTGATAGATGGTATCCGGGTTCTCGGCTAGTGCATCCTGGCGACGCTGTACCTCGGCGCGAATCGAGTCGAGTTCGTATCCGAACTTCTCCCTCAGCCAGTCCTTTGCCATCGTTATCTTCTGATTGATAATCGGCGTTCCTTGGGGATACATATCCGTCTTGATGTCTTCGATTCCTGTGTGGTCTTCCTTCATGATGAATCCGCGGGCTTCCCAGGTCTCACGCGTATCCGTGATGTAGCTGGAGATTACCTCCACGAAGTCCTCATGTGCCTCTTTCATCGAGTACGGCGTCACGAATCCCAGGGAGTATGCCTCTTCGTCTGTGTGATACTGCCATCCCTCCGAGTCGTAGTTTCCGGCGCTGATTTGGTCGTAGTCACTCGGGAACGTCTTGGCTTGGTGTAGGATATGGCTGAACTCGTGGTGCATGACGTGGAAGATGTAGGTGTTCATCCATGCCATGTCGGTGTAGTCGATGTAGTTCATGTAGTATAGCGTGATCTTGACGCCACCCTCTGCTACACCGAGCGTCATCGTCCCTTGGGCGGCATCGATGGCTGGCGAGCCAATCAGGTTAAATAGACGCGGCGTGTAGCTCTGTACGAAGGTGCAATCGACCTTCGTTTTGTACACATCCATCCACAGATACTTCACGGCATAGGCCGTCTTCTTCGCGGCAGTCAGACTGACGGGAACTAGATTGTAGTCCATCTCCGTCGATCCATCGGGTAACTGGTACTGAACAACGGCGTTGTAGGGCTTGACGTAATTGATGTACAGCCACTCCTCGAACTCTTTGTTGCAGCCCGTGGTGTCCGCTACGTCCTCGAATATGCTTTTGTCGTTCAACTTATCTTGACTGCACGATGTCAGCAGCGCGAGGCTTGCGACAAAAAGAATAAATATCTTTTTCATTGTCTTACTCGGCTTTAATTAGTTTGTCCTTTATGGGAGTAGTGTAGAGCGTAATGGGTGTGATAACTGCAGCCGCTCCACCCGTACTTGTATTGTATCCAGGATTGGCCTCATGTCCCGCTAGGATGGCCTCTTGCGGTATCTGGATGGCATAGCGGTCGTCATTCGTATTCAGGGTGATTTGGTAGTCTACGCCATTGTCGTCGTAGACGTGGCTAATCGAAATACCATAACGTTTCAGGTCGAAGAATCGGTTGCCGTCATACAGGGTCTCGATTCGACGCAGGTCGAGACAGATGTTTATGTACTTCTCCTTGTCGCTTCCTTCTACGATGGTCTCAAATCCCATCTCCGAGGTATGCAACGTCGGGGCTACGGGATTTAACTTCCAGTATGTGCTTTTGCTTGCGTCTTTGGGCGTATTGATGGTGTACAGTTCCTTATATTGCGCACTGGAATTGGTAATGTCGGTCTCCTTCATGGTTTCGCACCCATAGCTTGCGGCCCACACGTTCATGTCGCTCAGGGCGGCCGCATAACTGCCCGTCATAATCTCCGCCTCCGCGCGGGTCAATATCAGCTCGTTCGCGGTCAGCTCTCGGCGCATCGTATGAGCATATCCAATTCCGGCCACCTTATTCGTGTACTCGAAGTAGTACATGATTTTGCAACTGAACGAACCTATATTCTGGTCGTACGACCACATGACGAATCCCGGGAATGAATTCGTCCAGCATACACTCTCTGTCCAGTGTTCTTTGTCTCCCAATACATAGTATCGGATACCTCTATTGCAGGTGTAACGACAATAACTCGTGGAATATGCACGCATTTGAAAACTCATTGTGGTGCATAGCAGCAGGTTGGAGTTGTCCTTTTCATTAATCCAACAATAACGTTCTTGTTCGGCGTTTCCTTTCGTTTTGGCCGTAGCGGCATCCCACATCATTGCGCTTGCGGATTCCGTGGTAGTGCCCAGCACCTTGTTGGCGTACTCAATGCACTTGGCATAGTCACGCTTGAATAGGTAGAACTTCGCCGCAAAGGCATACGCAGCCTTCATGTTGAAGTGGTACTTCGGTACGCTGTAGTAGTCGTCGCTAACGTTCGGCAGCGCAGCTTCCAGGTCTGCCTGAATATGCTTATACGTATCCGTCACGGTGCCACGGCTATATTGCGGTTTCACCGTTGTTTCTACGGCGTCCATGTAGTGGATACCTAGGTCGTTCTTGCTGAGTTCATCGCCCTTGTAGGCCTGGCAGAAGATGTTCGCCAGCAGGAAGTGGTTGTATGCACGAATCAGCAGTGCCTCTGCACGCTCGGCGCTCAAATCCTGCGTCGGATCCTTCGCCTCAATCTCCTCGATGGCGCTCAGTGCCTGATTCGCTACTGCGATATTGAAGTAGCATTGGTTCCAAATCATGTACGGAGAGTCTTGCTGACTGTAATTTGTTACGGCCTCCCAGCGGAAGAAGTTGTGGTACATCTGACTCATGGGGTCCTCGGTTCTGTACTTACCCTCGCTGTCCGATGTGTTGTTGTCCACCGTGTTGTCGGAGCATACCTCGCCTAACGGACCGTAGTTCGGCAATTCGTATGCCGAGGCTAGCAGCAACTCTACTTTCTTCTTTGTATCGATGGTGGCACGATCATCCGGCTCTTTGTCCAGAAATCCGCAACTGCACATCGCCAGCGCGATACCTATATATAGTATTTGCTTTTTCATTTTCGTCATCTCCTTTCTTTAGAATCCCAAGCGAACTGTTAATGTGAACTGTCTCGGCACCGGACTCGACACACCGCCGGTACTATAATACTCCGGGTCTTGACCATTCAGTTTCTTGTCCGCATACAGCAGGGCCAGGTTCGTGCCGCTCAGCTTGACGCTGAAGCTGCTCACCGCCTCCTGTCCCGCGAACACTTTCTTCGGTAGGCCGTATTCGATGGATATTTCCTTCAGTCGGATGAAGTCTCCCTTCGCTACGCGCTGATCGCTTAGGTTGTAGGCGCTGTAGGCGTAGTTCAGGCCACTGATGGTCTCGTACTGACGCTTGCTCGCGATGACCGGGATATTGGTCACGTTCTCGTCGCCCGCCACTACCCAGCGGTTCTTCATCTCCTTCATGCTCGCGCTCATGTCGTTGTAACTGCTTTCGTTGACGTAGCATAGATTGCTCAGACGCAGCACGTTGCCGAAACTATACGTTAGGAAGACACTCAGCTTCAGGTTCTTCTCCTTCAGGAACGAGAAATCGTTACCGAACGAACCAAAGATGGTCGGGTCAATCGATCCCTCGTATTTCAGCCAATCTACGTTGCTGTAATCCTGGAAGTTGATGTCGCTGTAGTTGGTCTTGTCGTACTTCTGGGTGTGCTCTGCGTCGGCCCAGAAGGTCGGCAGTCCTTCTTCGTCCAGTCCCGCGAACGGGATGGAGTAGAGGGCGCCAATCGGTGCATCTACCTTTCTGCCCGTACCATTACATAACTCCTGAATGTCGGAGTACGAATCGAGTTTGGTGATTCGGTTGCTCGTGTGCGCGAATATTAGGTCGGTCGACCAGTCGAAGTACTTGGTCAATATATTTCGCGTCGATAGTGTGAACTCCTGTCCGCTCGACTTCATCGTGGCGTCGTTGGCCTTCTTTAGTAGCTCACCACCGACACCCGCTGTCTGGACGTATCCAATCAGGTCGTAGTTGTTTCGGATATAGTAGTCGAACTCCAGGTTGATACGGTTGTTGATGAATCCTGTGGCAATACCAACATTGAACTCGTGCTTCTTCTCGTAGGTCAGCTCACTGTTCTCCAGACTGCTCAACGCAATACTGGTCTCGGAGACACTCGATAGCGGACGCCAGGGGTTATCTGCACTGAATACCGCCATCGAGTTCGTGGCCGGTCCACGGTCTGCCGTTAGCGAATAACTCAGTTTCAGCGACATGTTCGTCCACCATTTTCCGAAGGTTGGCTCCCAGAACTTCTCGGCGTGCGCGTTCCACGCACCGCTGACGTTCCAGGTCGGCAGCCAACGACTGCGCTTCGAGCGACCTAACTGGTTGGAACCCTCATAACGGATGGTTCCGGTGATGGCGTAGCGCCCCTGGTAGGAGTAGGTCGCCGTGCCGAAGAAGGCCAGGTTGCGGTTGTAGGTATATCCGTTCGAGTAGTAGTCCGTTCCTTCCTCTTGCCCCTGCTTGAATAGTTTGTAGTAGGTGTAGGGGATGCCACCGTTGTCGAACTGATAGCCATAACCATTGAAACTCGTGGACTGACGATTGGTGCTGTTCAGCTCCATACCCGCGTACAGGTTGATCAGGTGATCCTCTCCCTCGGCTCCGAGGCCGCCATTCGCAAAACCGCGGTTGTATTGTACCGTTCCGCGGAACGTAACATCCAGCAGCTTGTTCTCTTGCACGTTGTACATACCTCCTTGCGGCATCACACTCTCTGGAGTGGCACCGGTCACATCCGGGTCGGTGTATAGGTAGTAGTTGGCATCGCGAATCAGGTCGTTCTCCTGGTCTCCATCGTCTATGCCTAGACCAGCACGATAGGCACGAGCCTGGTTACTATTATCCTTGATGATGTGCTCCATGCTGGAACGGCTGTATCGAATCGCGCCCAGTGCGTTGATGCTCAGTCCTTTGACGGGTTTCCAGGTTAGCTCGCCTTGGAACTTCATATCTGTTACGGTTGCGTCGATGTAGTTGTTGTTCAACTCGTCGAAGATGTTGAAGTCGCAGAAGTTTCGCCGGTAGTTGGCCTCCGGATCCAGCGCGCGACTGCTGTTCATTGCGAAACTGAACGGGTTGATATCGAAATCACGGCTCACCGTACCCGTTACCGCATCGACCGATTGATTCACCGTACCCGGAGCCTTTTGCTTACGGTAACTGCCGTTTGTGTTGATACCTAGCGTCAGGCTCTGCTTGCTTCCCTTCGGAAGCAGCTCGAAGTTCGCCTTTGCCGTTCCCGTGTATCGCTGCACATTGCTCTGCTTGTACCAGCCAGGATCGTAGAGCGCGGATAGACTGGCATATACATTCGCACGGTCTGTACCCATCGAGTAACTGACTGAGTGGTTCATCATCACGTTTGTGTTGAACAACTGGTCGAACCAGTCCGTGTTTCGGTACTCAGCCTCGCGCAGGTAGGCGTTCTTGGCGGCCGTGGTGTTCTCCAGCGCATATGTCCCGTCTGCATTCAGGGTCTTCAGCATCTTGTACATCGTACCGTAGATACCGCTCGTCTGAGCCGTCGCCAGCTGCGACATCTCCAGCCATCCCTTGTCGGCCAACTCCTTGTAGATACCCATCTGCTCTTGCGAGTTGCAGACATTGTAGTCGCTGTAGCTCGGCTTGAGTCGCATCGTGAACTCACCCGTGTAGTTCAGGTGGCTCTGACCCGCTTTACCTTTCTTCGTCGTGACGACGATGACGCCCGCCATCGCGCGCGCGCCGTATATAGAGGTTGCACTTCCGTCCTTCAATATCTGGAAACTCTCGATATCGTCTGCATTCACGCCCGATATCGCACTCGCAATCAGCGTCTGCGCATCACCGCTACTCAGGTCGTCCGCGCCCAGCTCTACCGCATCCTCCAGAATCACTCCATCGACTACCCACAGCGGCTTGCTGGCACCATAAATAGAAGTAGCACCACGCACACGGATCTTCGGCGCTGTACCGAACGTACCACTTACGTTCTGCACGCTCACACCCGACGCACGGCCTTCTAGGCTTCGGCTGATATCCGCCACACCGTCTAGTTTCGCCTTCTCGGCATCGACCTTCGTGGCGGCGCCGGTGAACAAACGCTTATCCTGCGCGACCATACCCGTTACCACCACTTCGTCCAATGCCTGCGCATCCGTTTGCAGCTTCACTTTCATTCCTTTCTTAGCGGCCACTGTTACCGTCTTGAATCCCACGTACGATACGGTCACGTTCTTCACTCCCGCCGGTAGCGTGAGATCGAATACACCGTCAAAGTCCGTGACGGTTCCCACCGTCGTCCCTTCCGCCACCACATTCGCGCCAATAGCGGGATCTCCGGTATCCTCCAGTACCGTACCCGTGATGTGTAGCTGCGCCTGCACGACGCCACACCCCAGAACGGCCAACAGTAAAATGTAGAATC
>X369_Koala__coassemble_144_pt1 | contig 15696 bp, 13 predicted proteins | sample X369_Koala__metabat2_high_PE_004 | metagenome-assembled genome bin X369_Koala | reverse complement strand
GGAATACTATCTGTTAACCCGCGACCACGTGAAGGTCAGTGAGTTCGAAGGCCAACCGATGTTGCTGGTGGACCGCGAAGGTCTGACCATGATGGCCAATGCCGCCTTCCACGACGTGAGTTTCATGCTACGCCGCAGTCACAACGAGCAGGTGGCGAAGATCCTCAGCGACCCGGAGGCCAGTGCCAACGATAAGTATGTAGCGCTCACCTTCCTTCGTAACGCGGAGGTGGCCTGCAAGGGTCAACTGCCTCTGTGTCAAGACACCGGAACGGCCATCGTTCACGGCGAGAAGGGTCAGCGGGTGCTGACGACGGGTAAGGGCAGCGACGAGGAGGCCCTGAGCCTGGGCGTATACAAGACTTACACCGAGTGCAACCTACGCTACAGTCAAAACGCGCCGCTGTCGATGTACGAGGAGGTGAACACGAAGTGCAACCTGCCTGCGCAGATTGATATCGAGAGCGTGAGCGAGGAGGCGGAGGAGCTGGAGTACAAGTTCCTCTGCGTGACGAAAGGTGGCGGCAGTGCGAACAAGACTTATCTGTATCAAGAGACGAAGGCGCGCATCCAGAACCCCGGCACGCTCATCCCCTTCCTGGTGGAGAAGATGAAGAGTCTGGGCACGGCCGCATGTCCGCCGTACCATATCTGCTTTGTGATAGGTGGCACGAGTGCGGAGAAGAACCTGCTGACGGTGAAACTGGGTAGCACCCACTATTACGACAGTTTGCCGACGACGGGCGACGAGACCGGCCGCGCTTTCCGCGACGTGGAGCTCGAGAAGACCCTCCTTCAGGAGGCGTACAGGATCGGACTGGGGGCGCAGTTCGGGGGCAAGTACATGGCGCACGACGTACGCGTGATTCGTCTGCCCAGACACGGCGCGAGTTGCCCGATTGGACTGGGTGTGAGCTGCTCGGCGGACCGGAACATCAAGTGCAAGATTAACAAAGACGGCATCTGGATTGAGAAGATGGACAGTAATCCCGGAGAGCTGATTCCGCAGGAGCTGAGGAAAGCCGGTGAAGGGGAAGTGGTGAAGATTGACCTGAATCAGCCGATGGCCGATGTGTGCAAGATATTAACGCAATACCCGATTGGTACGCGTCTGAGCCTGAACGGCACCATCATCGTAGGTCGGGATATCGCGCACGCGAAGATAAAGGCACGCCTGGATGCGGGTGAGGAGATGCCGCAGTACATGAAGGAGCACCCCATCTACTACGCGGGCCCGGCCAAGACTCCGGAGGGGATGGCCTGTGGCAGTATGGGTCCGACGACCGCCGGTCGTATGGATCCGTATGTGGATGAGTTTCAGGACCACGGCGGCAGCCTGATTATGCTCGCCAAGGGTAACCGCTCTATCGACGTGACGAATGCCTGCCAAAAGCACCACGGGTTCTATTTGGGCTCGATTGGCGGTCCGGCGGCTATCCTCGCGCAGGAGAATATCAAGAGCATCGAGTGCGTGGAGTACCCGGAGCTGGGGATGGAAGCAATCTGGAAGATAGAGGTAGAGAACTTCCCTGCGTTCATCCTGGTGGACGACAAAGGCAACGACTTCTTCAAGCAACTGAAGCCCTGCAATGGCTGCACCATCCGATAAGATAGAGGCGCAGAAGCGCAAGAAAGGGCGTAAGTACCTGCTGACGCTGGTGAACGAGCGCACGCTGGAACGGGTGTGGATTGTGAAGCTGACGCCGCTGTGGGCGGCGCTGATGACGGGGACGGGCGTGGTGCTGCTGCTGGTGGTGTTCTCGTGCATCATCCTATTCACCCCGCTCAGGCACCTGCTGCCGAAGAACAACGGCGAATTCCGGGAGGAGCTGGTTCAGCAGGCGATTCGAATGGACAGTCTGCAGACGGTGATAGACGTGCAGACGGAGTACCTGAACTCACTGCGCTGCGCGATGGCGGGGACGGTGAGCACGGACACGATACTACCGATAGACAGTCTGCAGCTGATTGCGTTCGACCAGCTGGAAGACGTTCGGGCGCAGGCGACGGAGGAGTTTATGGTGGAGCATGAGGCGCTCAAGAACGTGGAGTATTTTCATATCAACGATTCGACAGAATGAAGGGACTAAAGACTCTGGCTATATTGGGTTCGACCGGCAGCATCGGTACGCAGACCCTGGATGTGGTGCGGGCTAACCCGGATCGGTTTGGGGTGTACGCTCTCTCGGCGGGGAGTAACGTCGAGAGGCTGGCGGAGCAGGCTCACGAGTTCCATCCGACGGTCGTCTGCATTGCGGATGAGACCAAGTACACGGCGCTGAAGACGGCTGTGGCCGATACTGACTGCCGGGTATATGCGGGTGCAGATGCCATCGTGGAGATGGTGCGGGCAGCAGAGATTGACATCGTCGTGGCGGCCATGGTGGGTTATGCGGGACTGAGGCCGACGATAGAAGCGATTAAGGCGGGTAAGGACATCGCGTTGGCGAACAAAGAGACACTGGTTGTCGCGGGCGAGATCATCAATCGCTTGGCGGCGGAAAACCATGTAGCGATACTGCCCGTGGACAGCGAACACAGCGCGATATTCCAAAGCCTGGTGGGCGAAGAGCGCAGTCGAATCGAGAAGATATTGCTGACCTGTAGTGGCGGGCCGTTCCGAACCTGGAGCAAGGAGCAGATTGCGAAGGCCACGGCAGCAGACGCCCTGAAACACCCCAATTGGGACATGGGTGCGAAGATAACGATAGACAGTGCGACGATGATGAATAAGGGCTTCGAGGTCATTGAGGCCAAGTGGTTGTTCGGGGTGGAGGTAGACCGGATACAAGTGCTGATCCACCCGCAGAGTATCGTGCACAGCGGGGTGCAATACACCGATGGGGCCGTGAAGGCGCAGCTGGGCGCTCCGGACATGCGACTACCGATCCAATACGCGCTGACGTACCCCGAGCGGATAGTGAGTGATTTCCCGAGGCTGGACCTGTTCCGGACGAGGGAACTGACGTTCGAGCAACCGGACATGGACCGATTCCCGTGCCTGAGACTGGCATACGAGGCCACGAAGCGTGGCGGAAATATGCCCTGCGTGCTGAATGCCGCCAACGAGGTGGCGAACCTCGCGTACCGGCAGGGGAAGATAGGTTTCTACGGCATCAGCGACCATATCGCCGCCGTGCTGGACAAGGCACCGTATATCGCGCGGCCGACGTATGAGGACTATGTAGAGACGGACCAAGAGGTCCGGAAACTGCTAATTTGCTAATTTGAAAAGTTGTTATGATACAAGCGATTCAACTGATACTTTGTCTGAGTTTTCTCGTGATCATTCACGAGTTGGGACACTTCACGTTCGCCAAGATCTTTGGCGTTCGGGTGGAGAAATTCTATATCTTCTTCAACCCCTATCGCTCGCTGGTGCGCTTCAAGCGCTACGACGGTTGTTGGCACTTCGCGTTCTTTGCCCCTAACACGGACGAAAACCACGAGTGGAGCAAGCATGTCGAGTCGACGGAGTGGGGAATAGGGTGGCTTCCGTTCGGCGGCTACTGCGCGATTTGTGGTATGGTGGACGAGACGCACAGTGCAGACCAACTGGCGCAGAGTAAGCCCGAACCGTACGAGTTCCGGGCTAAGCCAGCTTGGCAGCGACTGCTGATTATCCTGGGCGGCATCCTGGTGAACTTCGTGGCGGCAATGGGGATATTCATGGCGCTCATCTTCCATAACGGCACAAGTCAGCTGACACTGCAGAGCATGGAGCGGGGGTTGTATTACAGCGACCTGATGCTGAGCGAAGGATTTGAACAACAAGACCGGATTCTGGCCATCGACGGGGTAGAACCGGAGACGTTGCCGGACATAGTGCAGGCGCTGATCATCGAGGGAAAGCGAGGTGTGACGGTGCTGCGCGGAGGCGATACGATTCAGCTGGAGATGACGGAAGACCTGGGGAACCGATACCTGTCGACCCAGTCGGCCTTCGACCGCAAGGAGCGGGAGAAGGGCCGCAAGGACGAGAGTTATACCGCGCAGCGGTACGTGCTGATAGCCCCGTACTTCCCGATGGTGATAGACTCGGTACTGCCTCAGACCGCGGCAGCGCAGGCCGGTATGCGGGCGGGAGACAGTATCGTCGCCGTAGGTGGACGGCAGGCGCTGTGCTTCCAGGAGGTGACGAACCAACTGAACCTACATGCCTGCGACACGACGACGGTGACCTTCGTGAGGGACAGCACGCTGTGCACGGCAGAGATATACCTGGCAGACAACCCGCGACTGGGTGTACTGGTTCGACCGGTGGAGTACTACTACCAGCCGGAGACGAAGGAGTACAATATCCTGGAGGCGATTCCCGCCGGATGGGAGTACGGCATCAATTACCTGAAGATGTACGTCAAGCAGTTCCGACTGGTGTTCAGCAAGGAGGGCGCACAGTCGGTAGGCGGATTCGGCGCAATTGGACAGATGTTCCCGTCGACCTGGAGTTGGGACGCCTTCTGGCACATGACGGCTATCATCAGTCTCATTCTCGCCTTCATGAACTTCCTGCCCATCCCGGCGCTGGACGGTGGCTATATCCTCTTCTTGCTGTGGGAGATGGTGACGAGACGGAAGCCGAGCGATAAGTTCCTGGAGCGTGCGAATACAGTAGGATTCTGGCTGCTGATAGCGCTGATGGTGTATGCGAATGGAAATGATTTTTTTAAGTTCTTCTTTTGAGCATTGAACTTTGAACATGAAATCTGAAACTTACTTCGTACATCCTTCGTCCTACGTCGATGACGGTGCCGTGATTGGTGCCGGAACGAAGATATGGCATTTCAGTCATGTCATGTCCGGCGCGCAGATAGGGGAGGAGTGCATGTTGGGTCAGAACGTGTATGTAGGCGGGGCGGTGAAGATAGGACGCGGATGCCGGGTGCAGAATAATGTCAGTCTATACGACGGGGTGATATTGGAAGACGAGGTGTTTGTGGGTCCGTCGGTGGTGTTCACGAACGTGAAGCGGCCCAAGGCGGGCGTGAGCCAGCACGACGCGTACCTGGGCACGCATGTAGGACGGGGCGCGACGATTGGCGCGAACGCGACGATTGTGTGCGGGGTGACAATAGGGGAGAACGCGATGATTGGCGCGGGAAGCGTAGTGACGCACGATGTGCCGGCAGGAGCAACAGTTGCCGGAAATCCCGCTAATTTGCTAATTTGTTAATATTTAAACTTGATATGTGGCAAAGAGTACAAACCTTATACCTTCTGATTGTTGCAGCACTGAGTGTGCTGCCGATATGCTTTGAACCATCGAATGTGGCACTACCGCACGCGTGGTCGCTCTGGATTGTCAGTGGCGCGATAGGCGTGTGCAGCCTAATCAATATATTCCTATACCGCAATCGGATATTGCAGTTCCGGGTGAACTTATTCAGTCTGTTCCTATGTCTGGGCTACTACGCGTTGCTGGCGATGATGACGTGGTTTGCGGTGCAGCAGAGTGCGGAGCCGGTGAACTGGCACCCGACGATATGGGCGGCGATGCCGTTGGTGAACTTCGTGCTGTTGCTGATGGCGACCCGGAGGATACTGGCAGACGAAGCACTGGTGCGGTCGATGAACCGACTGCGCGTGTGCATCCTTATTCTTACGCTCGCGCCCCTATGCGCGCAAGCGGACCTGCTGGACGAGTTGACCACGGGCGCCTTCAAACCGAAGACGCTGAGCGTGGAAGAACAGGACTCGATACTAAACGGGGTGGAGCCCACAAAATACAGCATCCGAATGGCGGATACGGAGAAGATATGGCGGCATAGCCGGCAGGGGCACGTGTACGTGCGGGAGAACGAGAAGAACAAAGAGTGGCTGATGACGGATACAATCGTAAGGGACGCGGTGCTGAGTCCCAACAGCCGCTATATCGCGTACGGGAGGGGGAACAATTTGTGGCTATATAAGTGCGACTTCCGCTCGGAGATAGCGGTGACGGAAGACACGCTACCGATATACGACGGTGTGACGGACTGGCTGTATGAGGAGGAGTTTGACCGCACAAACCTGATTGCCTTCTCGCCGGATAATAAGTACATCGCGTATGTGAGGCTGGACGACCGCGAGGTACCGATGACGGAGTGGGGACCTTATCCCAAGGCGGGAGAGAAGAACCCGAAAGCGAGTGTGTGCATATACGACATCTACTACAAACGCATCACTACGATTCGCTTGCCGGAGATGGAGGAGAGTTACATCCCGCGAATCAAGTGGGAGAGCCAGGAGACAGATAAGAAGGGAACAATGGAGTGCACGCTGCTGGTGGAGCGGCTGAATCGCGATCAGAATCGGTTGCAGATATTCCGCGTCAATCCCAAGAGCGGACTGGCGACGCTGGAGAAGGAGATCAAGAGCGATACGTACTGCGTGGACTACGAGTACCTGGACAAGAGTGCGAACCACAAGGGAAGTTGGAGCAACGACAGCATCCGCTATGCGAAGGACGGGAGTCAGTATATCCTGTGCCACCAGAGCGTGACGACGCCGCCGGTGTACACGCTCTATCGCACGAAGGGGAATAAGAAAGTGAGGGAACTGCTGAACAACGACGAACTGAAGGCGCGCTGGGACAGCCTGGAGATGCCGGAGAAGGAATTCTTCCACTTCATGACAGAGCGGGGGGATACCCTGTACGGCTGGATTCTGAAACCGATTCAGCGCACGAAGGACATCAAGCGTTATCCGCTGGTCATCACCCAATACTCCGGTCCGGAGAGCCGGAGGGTGAGTGACACGTGGTCGAAGAAGTTCGAGTACTACCTGGCGAAACAGGGGTATGTGGTGGCCTGTATTGACCCGCGCGGAACGGCAGGACGGGGTCAGAAGTGGCTGGAAGAGACGTATATGCACCTGGGTAAGAAAGAGGCGGAGGACCAGATTGCCCTGGCGCAGTACATGGCCGGGCAGCCGTATATCGATGCCAGCGAGATTAGTATGATTGGCTGGAGCTATGGCGGATTCATGGTAATCAGGACGATGGAGGAGCAGGGCTACCGCCAGCAGACGCGGAACGAGGCAGCGCTAATCAAGAAGGGTGTTGCGATAGCACCGGTGACGGACTGGCGGCTATACGACAGTGCGTATACAGAGCGGTACATGCGTCGTCCGCAGGTGAACGAGGACGGGTATGACGAGGCAGATCTAAGGAAGTGGGCCAAGTACCTGACGGGGGACCTGCTGATCATCCACGGACTGAAGGACGACAATGTGCATCCGGAGAATACGCTGCAACTGACGGAGGCACTGATTAACGAAGGTAAACAGTTCGACCAGTTCCTGTATCCGGACGATAACCACTTCCTTCGCAACGGCAAGCACCTGAGAGATGTGCATCTGCGAATCTTGCGATTCATTAACGAAAACGACCAGGAAACGTCCTGGAGCGAAAATAACGAAAACCATTAATCAATACCAAAAATAAAACACATTATGGAAAAGAAAGAAAACAAATCACTGATTATCATCACCATTCTGGCGATGATGTTCCTGTACGCCATGATTGCGTTCGTGACGAATCTGGCGGCTCCTGTTGGAAAAATATGGGGTGCAGACTTCGCGCTGAACAACGTCAACCACCACGAGTTGCTCGGTATGCTGGGCAACATGATGAACTTTGCGGCGTACCTGATTATGGGTATTCCGGCCGGAGTGATGCTGCAGAAGATAGGCTACAAGCGCACGACGATGATTGCGGTAGCGGTAGGAATCGTGGGTCTGTTGGCGCAGTATGTGTCGGGAGTGATGGAGAGTTTCGTGGTATATCTCGTGGGCGCCTTCATTTGCGGATTTGCGGTATGCATGCTCAACACGGTGGTGAACCCCCTGCTGAATCTGCTGGGAGGCGGTGGAAACAAGGGTAACCAACTGAACCTGATAGGCGGTACGATTGGCAGTCTGAGTGCGACCTTGACTCCGATGTTCGTGGGTGCGCTGGTAGGCGAGGCCGTGAAGTATAACGCGGAGGGTCAGGTGATAGCTGCAGCACCCTTCTCGACGGTCAACACGCTGTTCTACATAGCGATTGCGGTATTTGCGCTGGTGTTCGTCATTATTGCGTGGACGCCGATAGCCGAGCCGAATCGCGAAGCGGCGAAGATCGCGAACGATGGACATAGCGCATGGTCTTTCCGTCACCTGAGACTGGGTGTGGTGGCCATATTCCTGTATATGGGTGTAGAGATTGGCGTTCCGGCAGGAATCATCTCGTACCTCTCGCCGATTGCGGGTTTCGCGACCGCGGGATTCGTGGCGGGTTTGTACTTCCTACTGATGCTGGTAGGTCGATTCCTGGGTAGTGCCGTAGGTAGCCAGGTCAGTTCGAGACAGATGGTGACGGCGATGTCGGCACTGGCGATTGTGCTGATAGTAGCCGCGATGGCGTTGGGAGACAGTGTGGAGGTGATGATGATCAGCAACTGGAGCCTGGAGATGGTGGCGCTGCCGCTGTCAGCGGTGTTGCTGATGTGCGTAGGTCTGTGCGCGAGCATCATGTGGGGTTGCATCTTCAATATGGCGACCGAAGGACTGGGTAAGTACACCGCGAAGGCCTCGGGACTATTCATGACGATGGTGGTGGGCGGTGGTATCCTGCCGCTAATCCAGAGTGGCCTGGAGAAGCCGCTGGGCGTGCTGGGCAGCTATATCGTACCGCTGCTGGCGGTGATCTACATCTTGTTCTACGCCCTCATCGGGAGTAAGAACGTGAATAAGGACATCAAAGTAGACTAATATGGAGAAGCCGTATGTAATCGGTGTGGACATGGGTGGCACCGGAACGAAGTTTGGAATCGTTGATGCACGGGGAAACGTGCTGGAGTGGACGAGTATCAAAACCCAGGAGTATCGGACGATTGAGTCGTACTGCGACGCGTTGTGCGACGGCATCAAGAAGATGGCGGCGAACTACGGAGGGGTAGAATCCATCCGCGGAGTAGGAATGGGTGCGCCCAACGCGAACTACTATAAGTCGACGATAGAGAACGCGGTGAACCTGCCGTGGAAGGGAATTGTGCCTGTTGGCAAGCTGATTGAAGAGCGCCTCGGTGTCCCGTGCCGCCTCACAAACGATGTGAATGCGGCCGCGATGGGTGAGATGACCTATGGTGCCGCGCGAGGCATGAAGAACTTTATCGAGATAGCCTGCGGAACAGGTGTGGGTAGCGGAATCGTAATAAACGGTCAACTGGTATACGGACACGATGGATTTGCGGGCGAGCTGGGTCACACGAAGATTGTGCATGGTCCGGAAGGACGTCAGTGCGGTTGCGGTCAGAAGGGTTGTATCGAGGCCTACGCCTCCGCTACGGGTGTGGCCAGGACGGCGAAGGACATCGTGGAGAACAGCCAGAAGGAGACTATATTGCGCGAGTGCGACGTGAATAACATCACCAGTTACGATGTGTATAAGGCTGCAGAAGCGGGCGATGAAGTGGCGAAGGAGATATTCGACGTCACGGGTGCCATGCTGGGCCAGAAACTGGCGGACTTCATTGCCTTCTCGGCTCCGGAAGCAATCATATTATACGGTGGACTGTGCAAGTCTGGTCACTGGATAATGGATCCAATCGTTAAGTCGATGAACGAGAATGTGATGCCGCTGTGGAAGGACAAGGTGAAGGTGATGTTCTCCGGCCTGAAGGACAGTGATGTGGCGATACTGGGTGCAGGCGCGCTGGTGTGGGACGTAGAAGCGCTAAACGAACAATAAACGAAAACGAAAAACGGACTATACATAGTAGCAGGCGTGGGCATGGCGTTGGGTGCGATGCTGCTGGCCGGATGTGCCAATCGTGGATTGGGACCGCAGGGCGGGCCCAAGGACGAGACGCCGCCCAAGCTCGTGAAGGAGGTCCCGGCGAGTGGTACGACGAACTTCCACGGGAATAAGGTCACGATAGGCTTCAACGAGTATCTGCAACTGGATAACGTGGCGGACAATGTGCTGATATCTCCGCCGTCGCGTCAACAGCCGGAGGTGAAGGCCTGGGGGAAGAGCGTCCATGTCACCTTTGTGGACAGTCTGCTGCCAAACACGACCTATTCGGTCAATTTCGGCAACGCCATCTGCGATTACCACGAGAAGAACCCGTATACGAACTATACGTACTCGTTCTCTACGGGAGACCAGATAGATACGCTGCTGCTGGGAGGACTGGTGGTGCTGGCGGAGAACCTGAATCCGGTGTATAAGTGCTATGTGGGTATCCATCGTAACCTGAGTGATACGGCGATCAGTAAGATTCCCTTCACCCAGGTGGCTCGGACGGACTCGTCGGGCGTGTTCTTCATCCACAACATCCAGGAGGGAACGTACCGATTGTATGGCCTGATGGACGGCAGCAGGGATTACCTCTACCAGCCGGGTGAGGCAATAGCCTATGCCAACGACCCAATCCATGTGGACACGACCACGCAGGAGCAGTATCCGGTGCTATACCTGTTCGAGGAGGACAAAGTGCGTCACTATCTGGGTCGTACGACGAGAGAGAAGCGGAATCTGATTCAGACGGTATTCTCGGCGCCGCAGGACTCGATGCCTCGTATCGTGGCGCCGTGGTATGAACGAAGTCTGCTGGACGCCTCGGTGGGAAAAGACACGCTGCGGTTCTGGCTACTGGACTCGGCAGATATCGCCCAAGACAGCCTGGAGATGGAGATCACGTATGCCTGGTCGGACTCGCTGTATAACCTGGTAGACAAGACGGATACGGTGACAATCGTTTACCACGAGAGTCGCATGACGGAGAAGGCGCGCAGGAAGAAAGAAGCGGCGGACCGAGTTCGTCCCCTGGGGGTCATGAGCAACGCTTCCTCGCGATTTCAGGTGTACGACACGCTCCGAATCGATTTCGATTGTCCGGCTCGCTCGCTATGCGACACGATGATCCACCTGACGACGAAACATGACTCGACGGAGGTGCCTGTGCCGATACGTGGAATACAGCCCATCGACTCGGCCCACCTGCACTATCATGTTCTGGCTTCGCTGGTTCCGGGCGAGAGTTATACGCTGCTGGTGGATTCGGCAGCGGCATATGATGTCTATGGTCATTGCTGCAAGAGCTGTTCATTCCCGCTCACCCTCCGCCGGAAGGAGGACTATGCGACGCTGAAGGTGAATATGACCCACTTCGACAAGCGGGCAGTGATTCAGCTGCTGAGCGATAAGGATACGCCTATCCGCAGTCTGCGGGCGCAGGAGAACGGGGTGCTGTTTGACCATCTGGATCCTGCCACCCGTTACCTGCGGCTGTACATCGACCAAAACGGCGATGGAAAATGGACTACGGGAGACTGGCTGACGCATCGCCAGCCGGAGCCGGTGTACTATTTCCCGAGCAAACTGAATCTGAAGGCCAACTGGGACTTCGAGGAGAGTTTCGATCATGAGGCCATGGACCAGTTGGACGCCAAGCCGGAGGAGCTCATCAAGGTGTATACGGGACAGAAGAAGGAGTAGGGGAGCGAGTTTGCCTATTTGCTAATTTGTTAAATGATATAGATTATGGAAAAAGAGATTAAACAATCAGAGCGCATTCAGACTTCGATTCTGAATGGTGTGGAGCGCAAGGCGCTTGTTTGGATGGCGAGTCGTCTTCCCGGATGGGTGACGAGTGATATGCTGACTTGGTTTGGCGTGTTGGGCTCGTTTATTTGTTTCTTGGGATATGTTCTCGCGAACATCACGGGCGAAGTCCAGTGGATGTGGCTCAGTTCCCTGGGACTGGTTTTCAACTGGTTCGGTGATAGTCTGGATGGTTCTGTGGCTCGTGTTCGTCAGACCCAACGACCGTTATACGGCTATTATCTGGATCATAACATCGACTGCGTGTGCGAGTTTTTCATGTTCATAGGAATCGGACTGAGCGGTCTGCTCAACCTATGGGTGGCGATGCTGGCGTACATCATCTACCTGCAACTGGAGGTGTATGTAGCGATTAACGCGAAGATTAAGAATGAGTTCAAACTGACTTACGGTGGCTTTGGCCCGACCGAACTGCGTCTGGCTATCATCATCCTGAACACCCTGATGATGTACGTACCGGTCTTCACGGAGTACGGCTATGACTTCACCATCTTTGGTCACCCGATGCATTTCATGGTCATGGACTGGGCGGGTCTCTGCATCTGCGCGATACTGCTGGTAGCGTATCTGGTGTCCTTCTTCTCAGACCTGAAGTATTTCGCCAAACTCGACCCGCTGCATAAGCCTGAGGCCAAGTAATGGGGCGCTGTCGGAATATACTCAAGTTGGCGCTGCGAGGCGTCATGTTCTCAGCGAGCACACTCGTGGGAACAGCTGTGGATACGGCGGTTCTCTATGTGTGTGCGCACATGCTGCTAGACGGGACATACGTGGGCGAGAATATCATCTCGCCCACGATCTCGTTTGTTTTCGCGACTTTCGCGAACTATATCGTGCAGTATTTCTGGGTGTGGCGCGACCGTATGACGGAGCGTACCGTCGGAGACTTCTTCAAGCGGTATTGCTCGATTTATTTCGGTACATGTGTGGGAGCGTTTCTGATCAAGATGTTCTTTCTGCAGGTATTCTGCCTGCTCGTTCCACTGGATGTGGTGATCAATAACCTGTTGGCCTTGTGTTTCTCGGGGCTGTTCAATTTCTTCGTTAGCGAGTTTCTGATCTTTAAAAAGAAATAACGCTACCCCCTAACCGCTAACCCTTAACCAAACTTTTGGACCACATGACGTAGCCGTATACGCAGTTGGCGGTCCAGAAGGCGTATTCCATCATCATACAATAGTTTCCGATTCGGCTGAAGAGGACGATGTAGACCAGGTCCACCACGAACCAGATATACCACTGATCGCGGATGGCCAGGATCATCAGTATCTCCGCAAAGAGGGCCGCCACGGTTGTGAAGGCGTCGAAGTACGGTTCGGCGTCGCTGGTGTACGCGTCCAGTCCGTAGCCGACAGCGGCGCTGAGGACGAGGATAGCAAGCGTCACGAGCGCCAGCAGTCGGGCGCTAAGTCGAATGGTGGGTACGGATTCTCCGACACCTTTGTTTGCACCATGAATACGCTGGTACCAATGATAGATACCATAGCACTGACAGGCGAAGAAGAACGCGTTCATCGCAATTTGTCCCCACAGCTGAGACCAGTAGCAGATGACGGCGTAGGTCGAGATTTGGATGAGGCCAAAGAGGTAGAAGAGCATCTTTCCCTGACTACAGAGGAAGACGGAGAGGATTCCGCTCAGTCCGCTCACGAGGTTCAGCCAGTGAGGGGCGGGCAGTCCGTGGAAGAGCGGATTCCAGTAGTATGCCAATACTTGGGTCAGCAGACCCAGTACAACGAAACTATAGTCAAATATACGTTGCTTATTCACCTTGAACTCTTTGCTTTATCGTTCCCGCTTGCGGGATAAGAACTATTTGAACTCTTTGAACTTCTTTAGCGCGGCTTTGAGGAGCTTGTCATAACGCAGGTTGTAGCATAGTTGCCCCTTCTGGTAGTAGTAGCGCAGCACGATTTCGGCGCCGAGCAGTCGAGCGACCTCCTCGCGGTTGCGGAAGATGGCATCGTGATAGTTGGGTTTCAAGCGGGGCTCAAAGGCCTTCAACTCGGCCATGGTGGTGGAGTCGAGGTCTTCATCCCGAGCGATCTTCATCAGCTCGGTGAAGTACTTGCTGGTCTCGGTCTCGTAGGCGAACTTAGCCGAATCGAGGTAGTGGCAGAAGTCCTCTAGCATGAGACTGTCCACCACGAAATCGGCTGCGGGAGCAATCGAATCGTGGGTGCGGTGGTAGGTGGTAGCGTAGCGGAAGAAGTGGTTCTCGGCGTAGAGGCTATAGGTGATGTTCACCTTATCGCTGTCACTGACGACTATGTCGGGCAGGATGCCACCGGCGGTGTCTTTCTTGAGCTCCTTACCCCGCTGGCGCTCGGCGTAATCGATAGCCTGGATGCAGCGGCCGGAGGGCAGGTAGTACTTAGCGGTGGTGACCTTCAGGTGGCCATCGCCGGAGATGGGACGCAGGTTCTGGACGAGTCCCTTACCGAACGTGCGCTCGCCCATGAGTTTGGCGCGACCGAGGTCCTGCAGTGCGCCGGAGACAATCTCGCTGGCGCTGGCGCTATGCTTATCCACGAGGACAATCAGCGGCAGGTCCGGGAAGAGAGGTTGCGAGGAGGTGGTATAGGAGTAGTTGCCATTCTTACCGCGTATCTCCACAACTTTTGTTCCACGCGGCAGGAAGTTACTGAGTATCTGCACGGCCTCGTCCACCAGTCCGCCTCCATTGCCACGCAGGTCAATGATGAGGGCCTTTGCGCCTTGGGCGTTCACGAGGTCATAGGCTGCGTTCTGGAACGCAGCGGCCGAACCCTCGGTGAACTCCCGAAAGTCGATATAGCCCACCGTGTCGTCGAGCAGGGTGTAGTACTCCACGGGCTCCAGGTGAATCTGCTCGCGCTTGAATTCGCGGATGATGGGCTTGCTGATGCCTTCGCGCAGGAGCTTGAGGTGCACGGTTGAACCGGGTTCACCGCGTAGGTGATCGCTCACATCGCTGACGGCAGCACCCTTGGTGCTCCAGCCGTCTACCTCCAGAATCTGATCGCCTGCAAGCACATCGTTGCGCTGAGCAGGCTTGCCCTCGTAGGGATTGGCGATGACAGTCATCGTGCTGTCCTGATTCTTCTTGCCCCGCTTGACGAGGCTGCCGTCGATAGCCTGCTGCTGGATGATAGCGCCGATACCACCGTACTTGCCGGTAGTCATCATCTTCAGGTCGTTCTCCTTCTTCTTGGGGAAATAGACTGTATAGGGGTCTACATGCTGGAGCATGGCATTGATAGCGGTCTCGGTGAGGTCCTCATAGTTGAGCGTGTCGACATAACTGATGTCGAGTTGGCGGAGGACGTCGTTGTAGATGTTGAGTTCCTTACTGATACGGACAGTCTTGGGCGACACAGGTTCGGCCTTTGTCTCCTTACGCTTTGCCGAGACAGAGAGGGTCGCGGCAAGCAATAGCAATACGAAAATATTTATTTTTTTCATCGTGGCAGATATTTGGAAACATCCTTGCCGTAGTGGCTCAGTTCGCGCACCAGGCTGGAGGATATATGTTCGTATTCGGCGCGGGCGGGCAGGAGAATCGTCTCAATTCCGCTCAGCTCGCGGTTGGCAGCAGCCATGTCCCGCTCGTACTCCAGGTCCCGGGCATTGCGAACGCCCCGGATGAGAACGGTGGCACCTACCTCACGGGCCAGGTCTGTGGTGAGTTCGTTATAGGTCATGACTTCCACCCGCGTGTCGTTCGCGAAGTAGCGACGAATCGTCTCGACCCGGTTGTCGGAAGCGGCGTCTTTGTCGTAGTTGACGCCAACGGCGATAACGAGCCGGTCACAGAGGGCGAGGGCACGACTCGCGATGTCGTAGTGACCGATGGTGAAGGGGTTAAAGCTTCCCGCGAAGAGCGCTGTCATGATTGATAATGGGGTTTTTGTACATCTCCACGATTCGATTGTGGAGGAATTGTTCGTCTTTATTCGGCACGTCGACCTTCGCCACCCGGCTGCGGATATACTGCTCGAAGCGAGGGGTGGGATTGCCGTGCTGATCGAAGTGGTCGAAGAGTTCGTACCCCAGCCACACCTGGTGGTCGATGAGGTTGCAGACGGCCTGTGCCTGGTCGTTCGGGGAGGCGTCCATCAGTTCAGGAT
>X369_Koala__coassemble_142_pt1 | contig 15735 bp, 14 predicted proteins | sample X369_Koala__metabat2_high_PE_004 | metagenome-assembled genome bin X369_Koala | reverse complement strand
TGCAGGCTCATCGACGAATAATCAGCCGTCTGGGCAAGAATATATTTCCACAGATATCCCAAGGGTAGTCCGCTATGCTCGGTAGGGCCATTGAGGGTGTTGCCATACGGGTCAGCGTCCGCCACATATCGGCAGACGTTGAAATAATCCGCTCCAAAATCGCCGCAACGGTCGTAGAAAAGGCAGATTTGCCATTCCGGACAAATGATTAGCAGAACGAGATAAGCGATAAATGCTGCTACGGAAGCTTTCAGGTAGATTTTGTTCATTACTTGACGGTTTTGTAGTAGTCCTTGATGCAATTCACAATATAATCCACCTGATCGAGGGTGAGTTCGTAGAACATGGGGAGGCGGACCAGACAGTCGGTATACATGTCGGCCATGGGGAGGTCGGGACGCTCCGTATTATGCTGCTGATAATACTCGCTCTTGTGGAGGCTGAGGTAGTGGAAGGGGGCGAGGATGTCGTGCTCCTTGAGATAGGCGATGAGGCCGGTACGCTCGTCCAAGTTGCGGCAGACGAGGTAGAACATGTGGGCATTATTGGTGGCGTAGGAGGGGATTTCCGGCAGGCGGACATACCCACCAAGGTCTTTCAAACCCTCATAGTACCGCTCCCAGAGTGCTTTGCGCTTGGACTGGATGTCGTCGAGGTTCTCGAGTTGGGCCCAGAGGAAGGCGGCATTGATTTCGGCCGGCAGGAAACTGGAGCCCATGTCGACCCAGCCGTACTTATTGACAGCACCCCGGAAGAACTCGGCTCGGTTGGTGCCCTTCTCCCAGATGATTTCCGCACGACGGATGAAGCGCTCGTCGTTGACCACCAGCAGACCGCCCTCGCCTCCGGCTGTGATGTTCTTGGTCTCGTGGAATGAGAAGGCCGCCAGATGGCCGATACTGCCGAGGGGACGGCCTTTGTAGTATGAGTCGATGGCTTGGGCGGCATCCTCGACGACCAGCAGGTTGTGGCGGTTGGCGACCTCCATGATGGCATCCATATCGCAGGCCACACCCGCATAGTGGACGGGGGCGATGACGCGCGTGCGAGGGGTGATGAGCGCCTCCAGCTTGGTGGCATCCAGGTTCGGATTGCTGTCCATGCTGTCCGCAAAGATGACCTTGGCCCCCTCGCGCAGGAAGGCCAGAGCCGTCGAGACGAAGGTGTAGCTGGGGACGATGACCTCGTCGCCCGGCTTTAGGTCACAGAGCATGGCGCACATCTCCAGGGCATCCGAGCCCGAAGTCGTGAGCAGGCACTTGTGGAAGCCGTAGCGCGATTCGAAAAATTGTTGACACTTCTTGGTGTAGGTACCATTGCCGGACAACTTCTTGTTAAAAACTGCCTGGTACATGTAGTGTGCCTCTTTTCCTGTGAGGTAGGGGCGATTAAAGTCTATCGTTGCCATATTCTGATGCATTAAATTCCTTTTTATTTTATTCGTAATCTGCTTCTGTTCCCCAAATTTTAGCGAATCGTTGTGCCTCACGCTCTTTCTTCAACCAGACACAGTAGTCATGCCAACTATATTTAGGCTCATAACCCAACTCCTTCTTGGTCTTGGAAATATCCAAAACATATTGGGAGCATAGCGGTTTCTCCGGCGCATACGTTACGCACGATTTCTTTCCATCCTTCGCGAACACATCTATAATCGCTCGAATGCGCTCCTCCAAGCTAGAACCGCCTGAACCAATATTATATATTCCACCGGCATGATTAGCCGTAGCGCACTTCTCGATAATCTGGAGGAAGTCCTCTACATGACAGGTCTCCAGGATACGCGTTGGGTCTCCCCATATCTCAATAGGCTCACCTTTTTCCGCTTTTGAGATGAAGAACCAGTCGTTGATTAGCGTCTTCACGCCGTCGGTGTAGGTATAATGATTCGGGTGATACTGATAGACCTTAGATAAGCGGACGATGAATCGCTCCAACCCATATTCGCGATGGTACATCTCAATCATGTTCACCGCGGCAATCTTGGCAATAACGTACATCTGGTGATCGCCCACCAGCGGGACGCGTTTCTCGGCATCGGCACTAATGGGAGTTCGGGAGCCAAACAAGTAGTGGACATCGAAGAGTGTCTGTGGAAACAGGATACGCGGAATATGGTTAATCCGCATCCATTCCAGCACATTATATGTCCCTTTGATAACAGAGTCAATATATCTATCGCCATGGTAACCCTCCATAGATGCGGGCAAGTCTCCCGCAAAATCCGCTACCACATCTACATCCGTGGGGAGTTTGGATAGACTCATGCTGTCGGTAATATCGACGGAATAGTAAGGGATGTCGTAGTCGCCGAAGAATCCATTTTCATCCTTACGACGACTTGCAGCAATGACCCTCCACCCCAACTGTTTAAAATGCAAGGTTACATAAGCGCCCAGATTTCCCGTAGCTCCCAAAACCAGAATAGACTTCATAGCGTTAATTTTTTCGTATCTTGATAAATCATATATCCGCTGCGGTCGTTGTTGTTGACCGACTCGGCAATATTTTTACAATATTCTTTTTGCACCACACAGGGGATATCCTGCTCAAAATAGGGCAACAGATATTCCGTCTGCTTCGTAAGAAAATACACCCCAGCATACGCTTTGTGCTTGTAGGGATATGCGCTTGCATCAAACCGATTCAAGGCGATATTAATGATTTCCTTACTAAAATCGCACGTGGTTGATAAGGGCACAAGGTGGGTGGAAATATAGTCTCCTCCGCCTCGCGGATTCAGGTCTATCAGGTAAATTTCGCCTGACTCCGTAACCTTGAGTTCGATATGCGAAGCACCATTCTTATACCCCACCGCCGTCAATATATCCCGAACGGCAGTAACCAAATTTCCTCTGCATTGCTGCGAAATATCGGCTGGCTGATGGTGTCCCAATTCCACGAAATGGGGAGCTCCGTCCGATATCTTCTCGGTCACCTGTACAACATAATGCTTAGCGTGGTACGAAAGGGTCTCTACGGAATACTCTTTCCCCACGATGAATTGCTCTACCAATGCGTCCTCATCGTGTTCATAACAGGCATGCAAGCGAACATATTCCCAGTCTTCCTTCGTCTTCACATACCAAACTCCACGCTTTCCGTTCCCGTGTACCGGTTTTACGATACAGGGATAAAAAGGGATGGAGATGGTTGCGAGACTTCCTGTACAAATCTTCGGTTGCCGGATGGAGGTCAACTGTTTTGTTTGTTCGCGGACCCACGCCTTATCGTGGATATGAACTACTGTCTGGTACGGATTTGTATTCAGTCCCAATTGTTCGGCGACAAAGCATGAAATCTCTGTGGCAAAGTCCGAAGCACAAGTAATGACCCCCTCCACACCTATTTCCCTACAGGTATCGACTATCTGCTCCTTATCCGCTAGAGATATAGGGTAGAAATGATCCGCCTGGGGCTTGGCAACTGCACCCTGCTCATACGCAAATCCATAGGTCTCCAGACCCATTTCCTTCGCCTTCAGGTAAATTGGCAATTGCCACTTACTCGCGCCCATTATGGCTAGTTTTGTCCTCATGATAGATAAAAAACAATGATTCCAAAAAAGATTAATACCATCGCTCCCGATTCACGCCATCCGATATGCTCCCCGAGAAACAGCAAAGATAGGATAGGAACAAATATATAGCTGGAGGCCTCTAATGCCGGAAGTTCCTTCAGATACATGCCCTGACTCATAGCGTAAATGTTAATGACCATCGAACCAAAGAATATAGCATAGGCAAGTATCACTCGCCAATTTAGCATCGATGCTATCCAATTTTTGTGGGGTCGCTTTGCGCTCTGCTTCAGCAAGATGTGTGAACAAGAGCAGGCAAACATGCCCAGCAGAACAAATAGATGAATCAGAGTCATTGTGCTTGCTCGTGCTTAAAAGACAACATCATTATACCCGCCATAATCATCATGCAACCAAGGATGTTATACATCGTTATTTGTTCGTCAAACAAAATATATGCGTACATAAGGCTGATAGCTATTCCGGAGCTTTTGTAGAGGTAGGCCTGATTGAGGGGCATCCATTCCAGCACTTTCTGCCAAAGCACCGCATAAACGCCCATGACAATCACCGTCATTGCAAAGTACGCTATGTACGCAAGTGAGAGGAATGCGTGCATGGATGCCAGTTTCAGGAACACACCGGAACTGGAGAGGATTAAAAAACTGATTATGAGTAGTCCTGCCTTCTTCATTTGTCTACATGGATTGTTTCACGTACGACCGAGTAAGGTCTGCCTTTTACCTGGTCGTATATCTTACCTATATATAGCCCTATAACCCCCAAGACGAAGAGGATAAGTCCCCCGACAAACCATATCGAGGCCACCGTCGAGGTATATCCAGATAGGGTAATCAGACCCAATATCTTGGCCACCAACTGATAGATAGCCAGCAGTCCGGATACAACTGACATAATCAGTCCCAATGTAGTCGTCATACGCAATGGTTTATTGCTGTTGGAGATGCTGTTTTCGAAAGCCAGTTTCAGCAAGCGGGAAAGGGTGTATCCCGTTGTTCCTTCCTCCCTCTGTGGTCTGTCCACATCAATGTATGTCGTCCTGCCCCCTACATGCCTTATCAGCGTTCCGAACGATCGGGACTGGTCCGGTATCTTGACTATCTCGTCCACCAGCGTCCTGCGGAATATGCCAAAATTACCAATGTTTTTATCTGTATTGATACCGGTCAACCAACGGAAGAAGTGGTGAAACACTTTCCCTCCTAACTGTTTAAAGAAACTGTCATGGCGCTCGGCTCTGCGTGCAAACACGACGTCCCAACCATCCTGGGCCTTGGCATATAGAGCAGGAATATCCTCTGGTCTATCCTGCAGGTCGCAGTCCATAACCACCACCCAATCACCGGTAACGTATCTAAAACCGGTGGATATTGCAGGATGCTGACCAAAATTGCGACTATGGTCTATAGCCTTGACATGCTTGTCCGTAGCGCATATCTCCTCCAGTACAGTCCACGACTTATCCGGCGAACAATCATTGACGAGTATCAGTTCGTAGTCGTCGGTTATCGTCGAAACCGCTGCTTCACACCGTTCTACCAAGTGGTGCAGCATCTTTTCGCCCTTGTAAATGGGAGATACAATGGATATTTTCATTTTTGTAATGTTAGTTTTTCGTCACTCTGGTAAATCAGATACCCGCTGCGGTCGCCACTGCACTCGATGTTACGGAGGACGGGGTCAGTGATGCGAACCTCAACAATCTCGGGGTATTGTTCGGGATGGTTGATGATAGACAGGAGCCATTCCCTCTCCTTGCACAGGAAATAGACGCCTGAATGCTTGTGGAGCGGAAAGGATGGCTGGGTGAATTGCCCAAGAGCCACCTCGATGACACCCCTAACGAAGTCGTACCCCGTAGAGAGCTGCACCAGGTTACTGCCGATGAAGTCGCCACCCATACGTCCCCCTATCTCCATAATCGCAATACGGCCTGACCGAGTTATTTTATACTCGCTATGACTGGCACCGCAGGTCAGCCCCAGGGCATCCAATGCTCTGGCTGTGATAGCGTATATCTCCGCATACTGCGCCGGATTGAGTGTGCTGGGCTGATGATGCTCCAGTTCCACAAAATGGGGCGCTTCCGTAGTCACCTTATCCGTTATCTGCAGGGGATAATGCTTGCCACCATACGAGATAAACTCCACGCTGATTTCCCGTCCCTCGATGAATTCCTCCACCATTGCCTCGTGCCTAAAACTGCACGCCCAGGCTTTCTCAATAGCCGGCTGAAAGTCCGCTTCGGTCTCCACCTTCGTCACTCCCAATGAACCGCTTCTGTCCGATGGCTTTACAATCATCGGAAGGTCAAATTTTTGTTCCAGGATTCCGGACTCCTGACTCATCATCACATAGCGAGGACATGGCACTCCCGCCGCCATGAACGCCTGCCGCATCCGGTACTTATTGTTAGCGCGAATGGAGGCCTCGTAGTCGTTACCCACCAGTCCAAGCGCATTCGCTACATAAGCTACCGTGGGGGCAGCCACATCACTCGCTATGGTGCAGATTCCGTCTATCTTTGCCGCGCGGCATACCTCCAATATCCGCTCCTTCTCGACGATGGATATCTCATGGAACTCGTCGGCTATGTCTGCGCAAACCGCACCCTCCCTCCATGCAAAGCATAGGGTATATATCCCCATCTCCTTCGCTTTTTCAACCAGAGGTTGTTGGAGGTACGACGCTCCTATAATGGCTAACTTTTTCATATTCAATTGGCTTGCAATATATCAAAATACCCGTTTGTCCAAACCTTGCGGTAGTGATGGTCGTGCAGGTAAAGCAGGAATCGTTTGGTTACCGCCGGACGGTGTCGCCAGCCGGATGCCTCGGGGTCTGTGATGTCCGGTGTGATTCCACTCCAAAGACCATGGCTGTAGAAGTGCTGAAGCACAATCGTTGGAGGCGTCGTTCCTTCGCGGTCTGCGCGGTCGAAGGTAGCAATCAGTCCATACCCCTCGGCGGTCGGCCAGGGGTTGCCATAGAAGGGCTTTGTATCCGTCAGGTAGTTCATGATTGGACACCAGTCGTACGCCATCAGCGTTTCGCCCGGCTTCACGTACTTAGGTAGTACATCCAGGAGCGGGTTCATCACCTCCGCCCGATAGGGGATGGTATGGATGCCCCGTGAGAACGGAGAATGGATGGTGGCCGTCTTCTCCAGCCGCAGCCCCGGGTCGTAGTAACAATTCAGGTCTGTCTTTGCGCACATGAGCACCGCCAGCGCAATCATCGCACCCGACAGCCACCGCCTGTAAGATAGTTGCAACGTTCCGTATATCCCCAGCGGCAGGGCCAGCCACGTAGCTGTCTGCATGGTACAGAACCCGCCGTCGCTACCCAGCGGCAAGACGAGTAGCATCAGGATAGCCGCAGCACATAGGGTCGGAGAGACCTGGCGTCGCCAGGCGAGCAGGGCCGTGCCGAAGAGGGCAATACCGTTAAGCAGGAAGAGGATGTTGTTGCCAAGACGGTCTGTGAGGAAGACATAGAACGTTATCGCCAGAGCGAGCAGCAGGCCATTGAACAGCCAGTACAGGACGGTGCTCTTTCTCTGGATTCGTTCCGCGAGCCAGGCAGCCCCAATCAATCCAGCGTACGATAGCGTCGCCAGCGCGTAATTGCCAGCATAGCGGCCCAGCATGTACCCCAGGGGGTGTGTGCCGCCCTTCTCGCCCGCCGAGCTAGCCGTAGCCGTAAAGACACGGAGGAAGGCGTCCTGTGCACCTATCTGACCCAAGATCAGCCAGCCGCAACCCATACCCAAAATATATCCCCCCAGCACGGCTATCGTGTCCAACGCCATTCGCCGGGTTGGGTAGTATGAACCCTCCTCATAGCGATGCAGCACCGGCAGGATGAGCAGGGCTATCAGCGCCAGGTTCGGCAACCGAAACCAAAAACTGAATCCGGCTATGCATCCACCCATCATGAGGTAGAGCCCATTGCGCCGGTGTAGTCCTTCGTACAGACCGATGATGGCCGCAATAGCCAGCAGAGCGGAAAGGGTGTTGTAGCCAAAGGGCTTGGGGTCATTCGCCGCGATAAAGGTCTGGATCAGGATTCCAAGCGCCAGATAACGGTTATCGACGCGATGTCGAAGCAGCAGGAATACCGCCACCTCCATCAGCATCACCACTCCTATTCCCCACAGCCGCAGCGGAAGTATGCCCGGTGTCAAGCTGTTCAGGACCCAACCCGCATAGCAGGTCAGCGCATACTGCATGCCGAAGGCGTAGTCCTGCGGTGCATCACCGAAGTGCTGGTAGAAGGTCAATAGGTAACCTTCGTCCGAGGCGTCGAATCCAAAGAAAGCACAGTAAACCTGGAAGGCTATACTCAGCACGAATAGGCCGAGCACCCACAGGGTATCATATGTCTTACGGGGCGCAATCACTGCAGAAACTTATTGATTTCCTCCACGCAGAGGTTGTAGACGTTTTCGGTCTGGTAGCGCTTGTACCAGTCGGAAGTGAGGACGGCACATTGCTTGGCGTTCAAGCGTGGGTGCCAGCCGAGGCGGGTCTTGGCCTTATTGATATTCAGCATCAGCAGGTTGGCCTCATGGAGGGCATGGGGGTCGGAGACATCACGGAGTTCACCATAGCCGAAGTTCTTGACGATTTCGGAAGCGACCTCCCAGACGGTCAATACACTCTCCTGCTCCGGACCGAAATTAAAGCCCTCGCAATACTCGGTCGGGTGCTCCCACATCTTTTTCGCCAAGAGCATATAACCCGAGAGCGGCTCCAGCACATGCTCCCACGGGCGAACGGCCTTCGGGGAGCGGATGTCGATCACCTTAGTCGTTTCGAGGGCTCGAATACAATCCGGCACAATCCTGTCCTTGGCCCAATCGCCACCACCGATTACATTACCTGCCCGCACGGAAGCGAGAGAGACCGTGTGCTTCGTGCCGTAGTCCTCAGGATTGAAGAACGACCGACGCCACGACTGGATAGCTATCTCGCACGCGCCCTTGGAGGAACTGTAGGGGTCATAACCGCCAAAGGGGTCGGTCTCCACGTAACCGGTCAGGGTCTCGCAGTTATCGTAGCACTTGTCGGTCGTGATCATCACGGCCACAAGTGGGTGGTTTGAATGGTTTGAATGGTTCAAATGGTTCAAGTAGCGGATGGCCTCCATGATGTTGACCGTACCCATCACGTTCGTCTCGTAGGTCTCGACGGGTTGTTCGTAGCTCAGGCGAACGAGGGGTTGAGCCGCCAGGTGAAAGACTATCTCCGGTTGATACTCGGCAAAAATCTCCTTCATCCGCTGGCCATCACGAATATCGGCACGAATGTCGGCTTTAATTTTCTTACCTATCCCCGACAGCACGAAGTTATCCCGTTCGGAGTATGGTTCCAAGCCTACCCCAACCACCTCGGCCCCGAGTTCATGAAGCCAGATGCAGAGCCACGATCCCTTGAAACCCGTATGCCCCGTCACGAGGACGCGCTTGCCCTTGTAGAAATTATCAAAAATATCAAGCATGATTTTTAATGTTTATAAACCCTTATAAACTGCGAAGCTCTAAACCTATTTTGCATTGCAAAATTCTTTGATCGTGTCGACCATGTACTGCAACTTCTCCTTCGTCATGCCGGGATACACTCCAATCCAGAAGCAGTCGCGCATGATGCTGGTGGTGACGGGGAGGTCGTTCACGCAACGGTAATCCTTACCCGCGACGTACTGGTCGAAGGCGGGATGCTTGGTGAGGTTACCGGCAAAGAGGTTGCGGGTCTGAACCTTGTGGTCCTCCAGGTACTTGGTGAGTTCGTTGCGCGTATAACCGGCATCGGGCAGGACGGTAATGAAGAATCCGAACCAAGAGGGGCGCGAGTTCTTCTGGGGCTCGGGCAGGAGCAGACCCTTCGTGCCCTTGAGGCCATTATAGAGGAAGTCAAAGTTCTCGCGACGACGCTGGACGATGAAGTCCAGTTTATCGAGCTGGGCACAACCGATAGCCGCCTGCATGTCCGTGGCCTTGAGGTTATAGCCCATGTGGCTGTAGACGTACTTGTGGTCGTAGCCGAGGGGCAGCTGACCGAATTGCTTTGTGAACCGGCAGCCGCAGGTGTTGTCTACGCCCCCCATGCACCAGCAGTCGCGTCCCCAGTCACGGAACGAACGCACGTACTTGTCGAGCTCGGGGTTGTTCGTGTAGACCGCTCCCCCTTCGCCCATCGTCATGTGGTGGGGAGGATAGAAAGAGGACGTGCCGATATCGCCAATCGTACCCGTCTTGCGCCACTCTCCATCGATGTAGTACTCCGAGCCCAGGGCATCGCAGTTGTCCTCCACCAGCCAGAGCTTGTGCTTGCGGCAGAAGTCCACCACAGCCTGCAGATTGAAGGGATTGCCCAGACTGTGCGCCACCATGACCGCTTTGGTTTTCGGGCTGTAGGCCGCCTCCAGTTGGCTGCAGTCGATGTTACTCTCCTCGATGGACATATCGCAGAATACCGGGACGCAATTATATTGCAAGATGGCCGCTACCGTCGTCGGGAATCCGGCTGCTACCGTGATGACTTCGTCGCCACGCTTGATGGCACGATCGCCCAGTTCCGGAGCTGTCAGAGCCGAGAAAGCCAGCAGGTTAGCCGACGAACCGGAGTTGCAGAGCGAGCAGTACTTGACGCCCAACCACTTGGCGAAACGGGTCTCAAATTTATGTGCCCACGGGCCGGCTGTCAACCAGAAATCGAGACTGCTGTCCACCAGGTTAACCATCTCCTCCGCATCGAAATAACGGCCACCATAATTGACCTTCGTTTGGCCGGGGATGAACTCCTGAGGCACACCGTGTACCTCCTTGTAATACTCACGAGTCAGCTCAAGAATCTGAGCCTTCAATTCTTCTTTCTTTGCCATATCTTGTATAAACATTATAAACCTGTTAAACCTTATAAACCCCTACCTGCAATATTTCGGTACGACTCGTTCCCAGCGCTTCCAGGGCGCTTTTCCCTCAGTCAAGAGCTTCTCGAGCATATTCTTCTCGCGGATGTTGTCCATGCACTGCCAGAATCCCTCGTGGACGTAACTCATCAGTTGGCCCTCTTTCGCGAGCTGGGTTAGCGCCACCTTCTCGAACACACAGCTGTCATCTGTCAGGTAGTCAAATATCTTGGGTTCGAGAACCATGTATCCGGCATTGATAGGTGCGCCGTCGCAGGCGTTCTTCTCGCGGAAGGAGCGTACGGCACCGTTCTCGATATCGAGCACGCCCTTGTCCTGGGCCATCTTCACGGCCGTGAGGGTAGCAATCTTGCCGTGGCTCTTATGAAACTCGATGAGCTTATCTATCTCCACGTCGCACACGCCATCACCGTAGGTCATGAGGAACGGTTCACCCCCCACATACTCCTGGATGCGCTTGATGCGGCCTCCCGTCATGGTGTTATAGCCCGTATCGACCACGGTGACCTTCCAGGACTCCATGTTTGTGTGATGCACCGTCATCTCACTCTTCCCACCGCGGTAGTCGAAGGTGACGTCCGAGTTGTGGAGGAAGTAGTTGGCGAACCACTCCTTGATATACTCCTGTTTGTACCCCGCACAGATAATGAAGTCCGTATGCCCGTAGTAGGCATACTCCTTCATGATATGCCACAGGATGGGCATACCCCCAATCTCAATCATCGGTTTGGGCTTGAATTGGCTCTCCTCGCTAATCCGCGAGCCGAAGCCACCGGCTAATAGAACTACTTTCATGGTCTTATTTTCGTTTGTATAATTTCACTTGGTCATAGCAGAACAGGTACTCCCGGTCCAGGTCGTACTGTGTCTGGCCCACCTGCTCATAGTGCTGGTTGACGTAGAGGCTGTCCTCCGGAGTGAACCAAGTCCGCGAGAACACAATCCACTTGGGTTGCTGCTGCTCGAGCTGGAGATGGGTCTCGTCATACATCCGTTGCGATACCTCCAGCGGCATACGCCCCATCGCCCGGTTGCACTGCATAATCCGGTTGCGCTTCAGCGCGGCGGTCTGCAGGAACTCGTCGTAGTAGTTGAACACACTATCGCGGTCCTGCTTGGGAATCATCGAGAGCAGCCGATCGGACTCTTCGTTATAGTTGCGGGCATAGTAGTGGCCATTGCTCGTCAGGTACTGCCACATGTCGTTGGCTCCTACGCCCACGTCCGCAATCAGCAGGACTGCCAGTAGCACCCAGGTGGACTTCTCCCCCGCCTCGTACGCCAGTGCAAACACCATCACCAGGATGGGCAGCACAATCATGAAGTAGTGCATATAGAGACTCTTACCGAACACGGCGTAAGAGAGCACGAATAGCAACGCTGCCAGCAGCATGTATCTCTTCTGCTTCATCCCCTGCTTTCGCATCAGCCAGAGCAGCAGCGCCACCGCGGCCCAGTATCCCGCCTTGACCAGCATCGGTACGAGCGAAGCATCGTGGTTACGGGCGTAGTCGAGGTTGAATCCAATCGTGCCGTAGTACAGCCAATCCACTCCGGCCCAGCCCATCCTAGCATAGAAGTACGCCGCGAAGGCGGCTACCGGTATCAGCCAGCCAGCCAGCGCTACCACTGTTATCGCCATGAGACGACCTATCTGCTTCTGCCGAACGAGGTAGTAGGCCGTATATAGGCCCAGAAGCACCGTTATCGGCATGTTGTTCATCCGCGTCATCGTCACTAGTCCGGCCCCTATGCCCGCTAGCAGGAACTCCCAGAGCTTCGGCACCCGCTCGTCACGAACCATCCGCGCCAACAGGTACATCGAGTAACTGATAGGCAGCATGCACCAGTCCTCCGTCAGGTTTCCCTCCTCGTTCATGAGCAGGTATATCGCTCCCGTAGTTAGCACGGCCAGCAGAGCCTTCTTCTTATCCGCAAACAGTTCTGCTATCTTTATCCACAGCAGCACCACCAGGGTGTAGTTGATGCACTGCAGCAGGTATATCCCCCATCCGCGGTCGCTAATCGCCCAGCCGGCGGCGTTAATGAGAAAAATCAAGGGTCCCTTCCCCTCGAACAAGTCGTAATAGGGCATCCCACCCATGTACCAATTCAGGCCCATGTACTCGTATATAGCGGAATCCACACCCTCGAAATCATATAGCGGAGAGATGGATACGGAATAGACGGCTTGGATGAGCATCGTGAGGACGAATATCCCGAGCGCGAGCGATACCTTCTTAAGAGTTGGATGTGTGGATTGCATTAAATAATATATTTTAAGAGCGCAAATATACAAAAAAATTTTGAAATTTCCAAATAAATTTCCTTAAAATTTGCATATTTAGTTTTTTTTTTGTAATTTTGCACCAACTTTTTAAACCATTCAAACCATTTGATCCATTTAAACTACTATATTACCCGCCTCATCGACGCCTTCTACCCTCCCTTCCGGCGCTTCGTCCCGCCCGATGTCTTCCGTTACGCCGCCTGTGGCGGGAGCAATATGGTGCTGGACTGGGTGCTGTATTTCCTGGTTTATAACTTTGTTATCGGCCACTCCTTGGTCTATATCCCATTGCCCGGTGGCGAGCTGTGCATGACACCGCATATCCTGGCCCTCTGTATCGTCTTCCCCATCACGCTACTGACGGGTTTCTGGCTCAATAAGTATGTCACCTTCACGATGTCGACTCTGGAGACGGGCAAGCAGCTGCGACGGTATATCTACATCGTTTTGCTCAATCTGGCTATCAACTATTTTGGCCTCAAGCTCTGCGTTGATATGCTGGGATGGTACCCCACCCTGAGTAAGATAGCCATCACCCTCGTCACGGTATGTGTCTCCTTCTTTGGGCAAAAATACTTCTCCTTTCGGCGGTAGTCGGGGTTCAAACCCCTCCAAGCTCTCCAACCCCTCAAACATCCGTTGAGGATATCATCTACGATATCTACGCCACCATGTCCGAGCAGGGCAATGTGGATCAGGAAGACCTGCAATCCACCCTGCTGGAATTTCACCAAAATCCTATTAACCTGCGCACCTGCGATGCGCAGCAGTTGCGGCAATTGCCCTTCCTGAGCGAGCAGCAGGTGGACGAGATCCTGGCCTATCGGGCCGAGCATGGTTTCGACCGCGTAGAGGAGCTGATGCTGGTGAGGGACCTGGACGAATACACCATTCGGGATCTTCGACCCTTTGTCTATATCGGCTCACCACCGCGTAAGAAATTCTACTTCTCCGACATCTTTCGATTTGCCAAGCACGAGCTCACCACCCGCCTCGATGCCCGCAACGTAGAGAACTACACGGGCGACCCGGTCTTCTTCCAGACCCGCTACCGCTTCAACTACGCCAACCGCGTCAAGTTCGGTTTCACCCTTCGCCGTGCAGCGGGTGCTGCAGCCCGCGATATGCTCTATGGTGGGTATATCGAACTGCGTGACTGGGGACCAATGCGCCGTGTCGTGGCGGGAAACTTCGAAGCCGGATTCGGCTGCGGACTGGTGAGCGCCAACGCCTACCATATGGGTAAGACGAACTTCGTGATGAACGCAGGCTATCGCGAGCAGGGATTGCACGCCCTCTCCTCCGTCGTTTCCCGCGTGGGTTCACTGCATGGCATCGGTGCCACAGTAGGGCTGATAGGGGAAAAGGGTTCAAGGTTCAAGAACCACCATCTCGATTTCTCCGCCTGGTACTCGCTAACGCGCTCGAACGACAGTATCCGCCGCCATCTGATTGGAACCAATCTCACCTACCGCTATGGGCGGCTGCATATTGGCGCAACAGCAGTCGTGAAGCTCTACTCAGACTCGGTGTATCCGGCCCGGAATTACTACTACAACCGCACCTATTTCCGCGGTCGGAGTCAAGCCGTACTGGGCGCCAATATCCGGTATAACTTCGGTCGAGTGGACCTCTTCGCCGAGGGGGCGATGGCGCAGTCGGCAGCCACGGTTATCTCGCCCCGATGGGGCGGAGCGGTGAACGCCGGACTGCGCATCTATCCCACATCTGACATATCACTCATGGCGCTCTACCGCTACTATTCGCAGACCTTCGATAACGATATCGGTTACGGCTTCTCGGAGTCCAGCCGAATGGGTGACGAGAATGGCGGTTACCTCGCCATCGACATCACCCGTTGGCGGGGGCTGCGACTGTCGGGATACGTCGATGCGTTCTACTTCTCCGGCCCCAAATACGGCATCCGTGAGGACGGCACTTGGGGAATGGACGGAGTGGCGCAAGCCGAATATCAGCATCAGCAGTTTCACCGCCATCTGCTCCGTTTTCGGGGGCGGATTCGTGCCGGACGCAACCGACTGGATGGGCGCTATCAGTACCGCTGGACTCGTGCCGGTTGGACGCTCCGCACCCAAGCCGAAGTAGCAGGCCGCAGCACTTCAACCGCTAATATAGGCGGACTGGTTTTCCAGGACATTGAATACACCTTCCGTTCAGTGCCACTCATGCTGCAGGCGCGACTCATCGGCTTTCACGTCACCGATTGGGACAACCGCATCTACCTCTACGAGCAAGACGTGCTCTATGCCGGTATGATTCCCTTCGTCTACGGTGTTGGTGGTCGCGGATACCTCAACCTCCGCGCACAACTGCTGAAGTCGCGCGAAGAGACTCGCGGATCCCGAACCATTCGCATCCCGGGACTGACACTTTATTTTCGCGCCTCCTGCACGCTTTATACCAACGATTGGGCGGTTAGCCAAAAGCGCAAAATGAACTCCGACACGGATATCCACTCCACCCTACGATTGACTTTTTAGCAAGAAATATCGAAGAAAAATGAAGATTTTCTTGCAAATTTAAAAATATTTTTGTATCTTTGTGGTCGCGTTTTTGTATTTTATACAAATTTAAAGGTTGAACCGATGCAGCAAGTACGAGCCAAAAAGTCGCTGGGACAGCACTTTCTTCGTGACCTGAGTATCGCAGAACGCATTGCTCAGACCATCGGCACCGGACCCGTCCTGGAGATTGGTCCCGGTATGGGTGTCCTCACCCAATTCCTGCTGCGCAACCCCCAGATAGAGCTGACCGCCGTTGAGCTGGACCACGAGTCGGTAGTTTATTTAACTACCCTTCAGGGACAGTCCCGCCGGGTAGGTAAATCTACCCTTCTGGGGGACAGTCCCCTACATACCCTTCAGGGACAGTCCCGCCGGGTAGGTAAATCTACCATTCAGGGACAGTCCCGCCGGGTAGGTAAATCTACCATTCAGGGACAGTCCCGCCG
>X369_Koala__coassemble_139_pt1 | contig 15828 bp, 13 predicted proteins | sample X369_Koala__metabat2_high_PE_004 | metagenome-assembled genome bin X369_Koala | reverse complement strand
TGCATAAGATGAGCGCAGAGACCGTCGGCATCTGGAACATCTTCATGATGGTGAATTACCTGATTATGATTCTGGACTTTGGATTCCGGCCCAGTTTCAGTCGCTCCATCAGTTTCATCTTCTCGGGCGTGCGCTCGTTCCAAACTCAGGGTGTAGAGAAAACAACCGAAACGACGGTAGATTACGGACTGCTGCGCACGACTATTCGAGTTATGCAACGACTATACCGATACCTGGCATTGGGCACTTTCGTTTTGCTAACGACTGCCGGAACTGCATATGTCTTGTATATATTAAAAGGCTATTCGGGAGACCAGGTGGATGCGCTGGTCGCGTGGTTCATGCTGGTCATTATCAGTTGTTTCAACCTCTACACCTATTACTACGACGCGTTGCTGCAAGGTAAGGGGTATATCCGCCGGATTCAGCAAATCAATATCCTGGGACAATTCTTATATCTTCTATCCGCCATCACACTCATAGAGATGGGGTTCGGGCTCACGGCTATCGTATCGGCACAGGTCATCAACCTCATCGTCAAGCGGGCATTGGCCTGGCGGGTGTTCTACACGCCAGAGTTAAAGGAAGCGCTTGCTCAGGCTCCCGAGTCGGACGGACACTCCGTATTTCAGGCCATCTGGCCCAACGCAGTACGCCCCGGATTGACGGGACTGGGAGGATTTCTTGTCAATCGCTCCGCCTTGCTCATTGGAGGACTTTATCTTAACTTGAATGATCTGGCCGCATACGGAATCACACTGCAATGCCTAGACATCCTATCGCGGTGCGCTACGGTAACGTACCAGAGTTATATTCCAAAGATAGCTGAATCCCGTGCGCGAAAAGACTATGACTCCCTCGCTCGCTATTTCCGCTACAATGTACTCTCCGTCATCGGTATCTATGTTGCCGGTGGAATAGGCTGGCTACTACTGGGTGACTTCGCGCTCCAACTGATCCATAGCAACACCGCCTTTGTTCCGACTGCTATGCTCGTTGTGATGATTCTTATCAGTATGCTCGAGACGAACCACTCCTCGGCTGCCGGATTTATTCAAGCCGATAACCGCATCCCCTTCTTCATTCCATCCATCCTTAGTGGACTGGCGACTCTGGTACTACTAGGACTATTACTTGGCGTATTCCACCTCGGAATGTGGGGACTGATTCTAGCACCCGGAATCGCACAACTGTGCTACCAGAACTGGCGGTGGCCTTACGAAGTGATCCACGAAATTAAAACCCACGCATGAATCTGCCTCTGCTCGAAATATGTCCACTCGTGATAAGCCTCGTCCTGTCGGTGCTTATCCTGAACCGGATGCGGATATACACCTCCAGCGGGTCGTTCTTTGCCTCGCCGGACGATGTATTGGACTGCAACCGCGATGGAGTGGTGGAAGTAGGCGGTCTGAGTTTCTTCCCGATACTGATCATCGCCTCCTGTCTCACGCTGGGTATCTCCCGTTGGTTGCAATACTACCACATCACGGATATCGGGCTGGGAATCAATGGCGACCGCGTGCTGCAGGTGTTGGCCGGTTGCGGCGTACTCTATATAGTCGGACTGAAGAACGATGTGCATGGCACCTTCAGTCACACGAAATTCCTGGCGCTACTGGTGGCTACCGCGATGTTCCCCCTCTCCGGACTATGGATTCGTGACCTGCAAGGACTGTTTGGCATCCACGCCCTCTCGCCATGGGTGGGCGTTCCCCTGACGATTATCCTCTCGCTCTATATCACCGACTCGATTGCGCTACTGGATGACATCGATGGACTGGGGATGGGGCTGAGCACGATTATGCTCACGATATTCCTGATCTTCAGTGCTGTCTACGGTTTCACGCTGGGTATCTTCATCTCGTCTGCTGCCATCGGAATCGCCCTACCCTACACGGCATGCAAACTGCTGCACCCCACTTGGCGCAAGACCCTGGTCGGAAACGCGGGGTCGTTCATCATGGGGTATATCGTATGCTACCTGTCGCTCTCGCTCATTGCGCCGGCAGGTATCGAGATGCCGGATGGAACGATTATGATCATATTCGGTATCCTGATTGTCCCGATGCTCGACCTACTCCGTATGATTCGCAGTCGCGTGCGGGAGCGTCGTTCTGTGCTTCGGCTGGATCGGAATATGATGCAACACCGGATGATGCGAATGGGGATTCCCTCTGCCTTGGCTCCCCTCTGTATCCTGCTTCTCATTGCTCTCTTTGCGGCCGTAAACACGACCTGGGTACTGCTGAAGATGGACCTGACGCTGCTCCTGGTGACCGATATCGTCTTGTGGATCGCGATGCAGGTTCTGATTCGTCACGCCATCCGGCATCGGGAGGACCAACAGAACCATGCCTCCTGGGATATGACCTATGGTCGCGAAGCATGGGAGAGCGAACGTCCCTCGGAGAAATCCGGATTTATTGCTGACGGGATGTCGCCGCTGGAGCGCAAGTCCAAAAGGGGAATCGATATCGTAGTCTCTACCTTGTTACTAGTGCTATGTTCCCCGCTCTTTGCCCTATGCTATATTCTCATCAAGTTGGACGACCACGGACCCGCTATTTACCGTCAGGAACGTATCGGTCTGTTCGGACGACCGTTCGACATCTATAAGTTCCGCACTATGCGCACAGACGCTGAGCAGAATGGTCCAGCCCTCAGCCACTCCGGAGGACTGGATGACGCGCGACTGACCCGTGTCGGACGATTCCTGCGTATCCATCACCTCGACGAGCTACCCCAACTGTGGAACGTATTCATCGGAGATATGTCCCTCGTCGGTTACCGACCGGAGCGAAAGTACTATATCGACCAGATCATGGAACGCGACCCCCGCTATTCGTTCCTCTACCAGATTCGTCCGGGCGTAACCAGTTATGCCACGCTCTATAACGGCTATACGGACACAATGGAGAAGATGCTCCGACGGCTGACATTTGACCTGTACTACCTGCGTCATCGCTCGTTCTGGTTCGATGCACGGATACTATGGGATACCTTCCTCAATATACTGTTTGGTAAAGAATTCTGATATGATTTATATTCTCCCTATTACAGCTTTGCTTGTTTCTCTCGCCGCGTACTACCCCGCGCTTTGGTTCGCTCGGCGGCACAAGATTCTCGACAAGCCTGATGTGCGCAAACTTCAGAAAGAACCCGTCCCCGTCTTCGGTGGGATTGTGGTACTAGTAGGTATCCTGGTTGCACTGCAACTGACGCGCATATGGAATAGTAGTTACGACTATGACTATGTCACACTGATGATGGTGACCCTATGGCTAGTAGGCGTCACAGACGATATCCGGGGACTGAGACCCTCACTACGATTCTTGATTGAATTGGGACTGATATGGCTGATGATTTGGTATCCCAATTCGTCCAAGAACGGCGTGATGATTTCCTCCTTCATGGGCCTATGGGGGATCCATACGCTTACTCCCCAGGCTGCTATCCCGCTCACGCTGATTGCAGGCGTAGGCATCATCAACAGCATCAACCTCATCGACGGCGTTGATGGCTATAGCAGTGGCTTCGGAATCGTTACAGGGGCTATCTTTGCTGCGATATTCCATCACCTGGGTGAAATCCGGCTGGAGGTATTCTGCGCCGTTGTGTCGGCTGCGCTGATACCCTTCTGGTTCCACAACGTATACGGCCATCGGACGAAGATGTTCCTGGGCGACGGAGGAAGTCTGGTACTCGGTATAGCGATGGCATACGCCGCATTCCACCTGCTGGACGAGAGTTGTTTCACGCATGGCGTGCCCGATCGTGTCGGATTTGTGGCACTCTCACTCGCCATGCTCAGTGTTCCTGTGTTCGACACGCTACGAGTCATGACGGCACGTATGTTGAGCAACGAGTCGCCCTTCCATCCCGATAAGACTCACTACCACCACGTTCTTATCCGCCTCGGACTCACTCACCTGCAGACCTCTACCACCCTCATTGGCATCAATACGGCCATCATCGGAATCTGGTGGCTGAGTTACCTGCTTGGCGCAGGAATCGACCTGCAGTTCTATATCGTACTGGCGTTGGGACTGTGCTTCGCAGGCAGTTATTATATCCTGGATAAAAAGACAAAACAATGAATACCTTAGACAACTGTCGGATTGCCGTCATCGGACTGGGTTATGTGGGCCTGCCGCTGGCGCAAGAATTCGGACGAAAGTACGATGTCATCGGCTACGACATCAACGAGGCACGCATCGCAACCCTGGAACATGAGCAACCCGCCCAGGGATTGACCTACACATCCGATGCCACCTTGCTTCGAAAGGCCAATATCTATATCATCGCCGTTCCCACACCCATCGACCGCTCCAATACGCCAGACCTGCGTCCGTTGTTGGCGGCGAGTAAGACGGTGGGGCTGGTGCTCAAACCGGACGATATCGTCATCTACGAATCGACGGTATATCCCGGATGCACCGAGGAGGATTGTGTACCGGTGCTGGAGAAGTTCTCCGGCCTGAGTTATAACAAAGACTTCTACTGTGGCTACTCGCCCGAGCGAATCAACCCGGGCGATAAGGAGCACACGCTGATTAATATCCGTAAGATCACCAGCGGTTCGACCCCCGAAGTGGCCCAACTCGTGGACACGCTCTACAACTCCATCCTGCAGAATGGTACCTACCCCGCTCCATCCATCCGCGTAGCGGAGGCGGCGAAAGTGGTGGAGAACTGCCAACGCGACCTGAATATATCCTTCGTGAACGAGCTGGCACTGATCTGCGACCAGATAGGCCTCGACACCAACGATGTCATCGACGCCGCGTCCACTAAGTGGAACTTCCTGACCTTCCGGCCGGGACTGGTGGGCGGTCACTGCATCTCCGTCGACCCCTACTACCTCGCGCATAAGGCACGCACACTAGGCTACGACCCGAAGGTAATCCTCTCCGGCCGAGCCGTGAACAACAGCATCGCAAAGTTCATTGCCGATAAGGTGCTCAAGCTCCTGATTCAGAAGGGCCATGCTATCGTCAATGCAAACGTACTCATCCTCGGCGTGACCTTCAAGGAGAACTGCCCCGACTGCCGAAATTCGAAGGTGGTGGATATCTACAATGAGTTGCGTCAGTTTGGTTGCCACGTCGATGTGTACGATCCGTGGGCATCGCCTGCGTTTGTTCGTCACGAGTTCGGAATCAGTCTGCTTCCCGAAGTCGACCCCAATCGCGAATACAATGCCGTTATTGCCTGTGTGGCACACGATGAGTTCCACAACTTCGACTGGGACCTGTACCGAAAGAAGAACGCCGTCATCTTTGATGTCAAGGGATTCGTACCCCGCAACCTCATCGATGCCCGCCTTTAACCCTAACCCCTAACCCTTTAACCCTTTAAACTTTTAAACCCTTAACCCCTTATGTATACCGGACTGGAAAAAACCAAGCAATCGCTGTTCTCCCGACTGGGACATGCCATTGCCGGAAAATCGACGATTGATGACGAAGTGCTCGACAACCTGGAAGAAGCCCTCATCCTGAGCGACGTCGGTGTGCCCACCACACTCCATATTATCGAGCGTCTGCAGGCGCGCGTCGCGCGCGATAAGTATATGTCGACCGATGAGTTGAACGAGTTGATGCGGCAGGAAATCTGTGCACTGCTTCATCCGGTCGCCACGGACGAGAGTGCAAGCAAGCCCTATGTCATCCTGGTGGTTGGCGTCAATGGTGTGGGCAAGACAACGACTATTGGCAAGCTGGCTGCCAAGTACAAGCAGCAGGGAAAGAAGGTTGTCCTGGGTGCGGCCGACACCTTCCGCGCCGCGGCGGTAGAGCAGCTGCAGATATGGGGTGAACGTATCGGAGTACCCGTCGTGACGCAAGGTCAGAATGCCGACCCGGCTTCCGTAGCCTACGACACCGTCCAAAGTGCCGTAGCGCAAGGCGCAGATATCGTCCTGATTGACACGGCCGGTCGACTGCATAATAAGGTAAACCTGATGAACGAGCTCACGAAGATTCGAGGTGCTATCGCTAAGGTAGTACCGGAGGCTCCGCAAGATGTGATGCTCATTCTCGATGGCTCTACCGGACAGAACGCGTACGAACAAGCCAAGGCTTTCACGGCGGCCACGAAGGTCACCAGCCTCACCATCACCAAGTTGGACGGCACTGCTAAAGGTGGTGTCGTACTGGGTATCAGCGAGCAGTTCGATATCCCCGTTCGGTATATCGGACTGGGAGAAAAAGCAGAAGACCTCCAGGAATTTAACCCAGAGGCCTTCGTAGATACATTGCTCAAGCAATAGTCTTACCGCCTTCCGGCTCCACTATGTGCACCGGAGCTGTGGCTAACGCTTCCACCACCCATACTGCCACCGCCGGACATTCCTCCGCCGGAGAATCCGCTTCCGCCCGAGAAATTCGAGCGGCCGGTGTTGAGTGTGGTGTTCGTCCGCATATTGCTGCTCATCGATGAAGAGGTCGATGCCGTACGGGATGTCGGTTGCGTGGTACGAGTGGTCGTACGAGTTATCGTTGCCGAAGTCGGACGCGAAGCCGTAGCAGTAGTTGGGCGAGTCACTGAAGTCGAAGTCGTGGCACGCGATGTAGCCGGAGTCGTGGCACGCGATGTAGCCGATGTCGGATGCGAAGTCCTGGAGGAAGGATGCGAAGTCCTGGAGGAAGGATGCGAAGTAGTAAAGTTACTCAGATCCTGATGACGATCGGTCGATACACCCGTACGACGATGGGAAGACACGTCAATGGCGCTATGACTCGTGGCATGCATATTCCCAGCGCTGGCAGTACGTCCCGATGAGGGTGTTGCGTGGGCACCACTACCCGTCACACGTCCCGACCCGCCGGAGCGAACGACACGGGCAGACTCGCTAGCGCGGAAACTGCAAGCCGAACGGCTGCAGCAGCAGCAACAACGCTCGACATACACCACGCGGGGACAGGGTGCATACGGAGCCCACCATCCCGGCCAACCGCCCCAGTAGTACGGGCTGTTCCAACAGTACCAACTCGGTCCCCAAAACCAGTCATAGATTGCCGGACGGTAGTAGTAGACCGGCTCAATGACGTAGTTGGCCCCATAGATGCGTTCGTCGCCCTCGATGCGAATAGACGCGTTGTTCGAATCTCCCTCGACGATGATTGTCGCTACATCCTGGTAGATATCCTTGGCGAGCACCGCCTGTAGCACCACGATGTGTTTGTTGCTCTCCGTCGTCTCAATGACGCGGATGTAATCAACCTGTCCGTCGCCGTTGAGGTCGAGGTTGGTGTAAGACTCCTTAGGGTCATTGAGCGCCTTCTCGAATGCCTCAAGGTTCTTGCTCTCGGCAAAGAGGTTAGCAACGGCCCGAAGATCGAGTCCGTCAGAGATTTCCGTACTGTTTGCGTTGACCGTAATCTTCTCTTCCGCGCAAACGGTGAGGGCCGATGAGATGCCTAGCATCATCATGAGCAACAGGGAAAGAGTCCTTTTCATCGTTACACCATTTTTAGTTCATGATTCATTTTCTCCTTCTTGGTCTGCATATATCGCAGGTTATAGGGGTTCGGAGTGACCTCTATATTCACTGTCTCTACAATATCTATGCCAAACGCCTTCAGGCCAATTCGTTTTCCGGGGTTGTTCGTCATGAGTCGAAGCTTGGTGGCGCCCATCATCCGTAGGATGGCGGCCCCTACTCCGTAGTCGCGTTCATCGGGTCGGAAACCGAGGTGGATATTGGCCTCAACGGTGTCGTCGCCCTCCTCCTGCAGCTTATAGGCACGGATCTTATTCATCAGTCCGATTCCACGTCCCTCCTGACTGAGATAAACGATGATACCGCGTCCCTCCTTCTGCACCATCTCCATCGCACGATGGAGTTGCTCGCCGCAATCGCACTTACACGAACCGAGGATATCCCCCGTGAGGCAACTGGAGTGCACCCGACAGAGTACAGGTTCGTCATGCTTCCACTCGCCCATAGTCAACACCACATGTTCCAGTCCATTCTGCAAGTCGCGGAAGGGCGTGAGGCGGAAGGGGCCATACTTGGTCGGCAGGTCAACGGTAACACCCCGTTCGATAAGGGAACTCGGGTCGCTCTGGGTATCCTTCAGCTCATGTCCCGGTTGGCGTCGATAGGCAATCAGGTCCTTAATACTGATGAGCGTCAGCCCGTATTTCTCCTTCACTTGCTCCAGTTGCGGAAGACGAGCCATCGTCCCATCCGGATTCATCACCTCAATCAGTGCCGCTACGGGGTTGAGTCCAGCCAGTCGGCACAGGTCTACTGCCGCCTCCGTATGTCCAGCACGCTGGAGCACACCGTTATCCTGCGCATAGAGAGGATTGATATGCCCGGGACGCCCGAAGTCCTCCGGACGACGATTGGGATCGGCCAGCGCACGAATCGTTGCTGCGCGGTCGTGTGCCGAGACGCCAGTCAGGCATCCCTCCAGCAGATCTACCGTTACCGTAAACGGTGTTCCGAGCATCGAGGTGTTCTGCGCCACCTGGTGCATGAGCCCGAGTTCTGCGCAACGACTCTGCAGCATCGGACTGCAGAGCACTCCACGACCATTCTGAAGCATGAAGTTCACCTTCTCCGGCGTAATCATCTCCGCTGCCGTGATGAAGTCGCCTTCGTTCTCGCGGTCCTCGTCATCCACCACGATGACGAACTTTCCGGCTCGGAAATCCTCTATCGCTTTCTCAATTGTATCCATTGTTTCTCTCGTATCTTTTGTCTTAGTTTTGCTATATGACTATTTCGGGCCCTTGCTCGCATGTTTTGCCAGCGGATGAACCATGCCTCCGGATTGAAGATTACCGAGTCCGTAGCCGCCTTGTAGCTCAGGAATATACCGACCGGCAGCAGCACCGAACTGCTAAGCCACATCCCTTCCCAGACCGGCACAATCGCCTCACGCGCCATCTTATAACCCGTGTTATCGATGATGTAATAGATAATGAACAGCACCACGCTGATAACGACCGGAGCACCCAATCCGCCCTTGCGGATAATCGTTCCCAGCGGTGCACCGATGAAGAAGAACACCAGGCAGGCAAAGGCCAGCGTGAACTTACGGTGCAACTCTATCTCATGCTTGCGGATATAGCGCAAATAGTCGTCCATCATCAGGCAGTTATAATCCACCCGATCGCGCATATTCTGCGCCTTCTCACGCTGCAGGTTAGGCAGTTCGCTCCGTTGAGCGGGAGTTAGTTTGGCCTCCAGGTCGCTGATGCGATAGGCATCCTTTTCGTAGGGCTCCGGTGCCTGCAGAACCACAGCCGGCTGGCGTTCGCGATTGAAGTAAGATGATGTCAACAGTTGCGCACTCTGCTCCTGACCGCGTCTATCCGCCAGCAGTTGAACCGAATCGATGCTCTCGATGAGCTGGAAGGCATTCTTGCTCACATGCTGGTCTCCCAGCGAACCGGCGTCAAAGCGTTTGAGCTCGTCGTCGAAGTCCATCAGCACCCGCTTCTTGGCGAATATCTCGCGCCGATAAGGGATGGACGTCTGGTTGTACGACTGCTGTTGATCCTGGCGCAGGTTCTCGAAGCTCTCTCCGTTGTACAGCTCGAAGAGCAGATAGTGGTTATCCTCCGTGAAATAGAGTCGCGCACTATCGGCGCGTGTTGTGGTGGCGTTCTGGAATCCCTGACTGTAGTCGTAGACCATCACGTCGTATAGCATGCCATCCACCTTACGCCCCACATAGAGGTTCAGTCCATCGATACCCCCATAGAATTCGCCCTCGGGGATATCCAGTTCCGGCTGCTTCTGACGCAACGAGAAGATCAGCGCCCAGAGCTTGGACTGACTCTGCGGCAGGATGTAATTAGAGAAATAGAGCGCCCCAACGGACACAAACGCTATCAGGATGGCCAGCGGTCGGAAGATGCGGAATAGCGATATTCCTGCCGCCTTCATGGCAATCAGTTCGAACTTCTCGCTCAGATTGCCGAAACTGATCAGACTCGACAGAAGGATGGCAAGCGGTAGCGCCAACGGGACCACCGTCGCGCACGCGTAAACAAAAAACTCCGCCAGTACTGATATGGCAACACCTTTCCCCACCAGGTCATTCACGTGCATCCACAGGAACTGCATCAGCAGGATGAATATCGCGATGAAGAACGTGCCCAGAAAGAGTACGATGAAGTTCTTCAGCAGGTATATGTCCAGTTTCTTAATCAAGTACGGTACCGTCAAAACTGAGTGGCAGCAGGTCCTTGGCGCTCGGAACAATATAGCACTCGTTCTCGCCATATAGGATGACCTCCATCGGTCTTCTGCTCCGCTCCTCGCTCTCCACCATCACTTGTCGACAGGCGCCACAAGGTGAACCGGGCGTCGAGAGGAATGCACCCTTTGTGTAGCAGGCTATTGCCAGCCGTACAATCGGTTGCTCCGGGGCGATGGCTCCGGCGGCAAAGAGCGCTGAGCGCTCTGCGCATAGCCCGCTTGGGAAAGCCGCGTTCTCCTGGTTGGCGCCATCAATCAGCCGCCCGTCCTCCAGTTCCAGCGCTGCTCCCACCTGGAAGTGACTATGCGGGCAGTAGCTTTTGGTGGTATTGAATTTCGCCCGATCTACCGCTGCACGCTGGGCATCCGTCAGCTCGTCATAGCGAGCCACCTTCACCTTGGTCAAAATCTCTATCTGCTTCATAAAAACCTTGAACCTTATAACCTCATAACCTCATAACCTAATAACCTAATAACCTAATACGACATCGACCGTCCTTCCTGCCATTCACTGAGTAGATAACCGTGTGCGTCTGTGCAGTGCTTATAGATGCGCTCCTGGGTCTCCAGGTCTTGCTTCACCCACCAGGCCGAGCAGGCCGGATAGAGTACCGGCACCACCTTCGCATCCGGGTTTTCCTTCTGGGCCGCTTTCGTCGCTGCCTTCGTTGCAATACGCTCCTTCTGAGCCACGGTGAGATTCGCCCACCATTCGTCAAATTTCGTCATAATGCTTTGACTTCTAGATTTCTAATTTTCTAAATTTCTGATTTCCTACTCCAACGTCTTGGCGACTTCGATGGTCTCGAAGGTCTCCAGGATATCGCCCTCCAGCAGATCGTTGAAGGACTTGATACTCAGGCCGCACTCCTTGCCGGCCGACATCTCCTTGATGTCATCCTTCTCGTGCTTGAGCCCGAGCAGTTCGCCCGTATGTATAACGATACCGTCGCGTACGACGCGGACCTTGTCGGTACGTTTCACCTTGCCGTCTCTTACGAAGCAGCCGGCAATCGTACCCACCTTCGAGATGCGGAAGGTCTGACGGACTTCCAGCGTAGCCGTCACCTGTTCCTTCAGCTCCGGCGAAAGCATACCCTCCATGGCGGACTTGACCTCCTCGATGGCGTCGTAGATGACGCTGTACGTGCGGATATCCACCTCCTCGCTATCGGCCATCTTGCGCGCCGAACCGGTCGGGCGAACGTTGAATCCGATGATGATGGCCTCCGAGGCCGCCGCCAACATCACATCGCTGTCACTGATGGCACCCACGGCCTTATGAATCACGTTGACTTGGATATTCTCCGTCGAGAGTTTGATGAGCGAGTCGGACAACGCTTCTGCCGAGCCGTCCACATCGGTCTTGACAATCAGGTTCAGTTCCTTGAAGTCACCTATCGCGAGACGACGGCCAATCTCCTCCAGTCCGACGTGTTTCTTCGTGCGGATAGACTGTTCGCGCTGCAGTTGCTCACGACGGCTGGCTATCTCGCGGGCCTCCTGTTCAGTAGGCAGTACATTGAATTCGTCACCGGCCTGCGGGGCGCCATTGAGACCCAGGATAACTGCCGGTTCGCCCGGACGGGCTTCCTCCAGCTTCTGGCCACGCTCGTTGAACATCGCCTTGATACGTCCGTGGCTCGTTCCCGCCAGCACGATATCGCTCATGTGGAGCGTACCGTCCTGTACGAGCACGGTCGCTACGTATCCACGTCCCTTATCCAATGTCGACTCGATGATGGAGCCTTTGGCTTTGCGCTTGGGGTTGGCCTTCAGGTCGAGCATCTCGGCCTCCAGCAGCACCTTATCCAGCAGTTCGTGAACGCCCATACCACTCTTGGCGGAGATGTCCTGACTCTGGTACTTACCGCCCCACTCTTCCACGAGCAGGTTCATGTTCGCCAGCTCCTCCTTGATCTTCTCGGGATTGGCTCCGGGCTTATCGCACTTGTTGATGGCGAATACCATCGGTACTCCCGCTGCCTGTGCATGACTGATGGCCTCGCGGGTCTGCGGCATCACGCCGTCGTCGGCAGCCACAATGATGATGGCTATATCCGTCACCTGCGCACCACGGGCACGCATGGCCGTGAAGGCCTCGTGACCCGGCGTGTCGAGGAAGGTAATCTTCTGCCCGCTCTTTAGGGTCACGTTGTACGCACCGATATGCTGTGTGATACCTCCGGCCTCACCGGCAATCACGTTTGTATTGCGGATGTGGTCGAGCAGCGAGGTCTTACCGTGATCGACGTGTCCCATGACGGTAACGATCGGTGCACGGCGCTCCATATCCTCCTCGTTATTCGGTTCTTCCTCGCTCTGGATGTCTTCCACCACCTTGGCGCTCACGAACTCCGTGGTATAGCCAAACTCTTCCGCCACGATATTGATCGTCTCGGCGTCGAGGCGCTGGTTGATGCTGACCATCATACCCAGCGACATGCACGTGCCGATAATCTTCGTCACCGGCACATTCATCATCACCGCCAGGTCGTTCGCTGTCACGAATTCCGTCAGCTTCAGCACGGTCGACTGCGCCTGTTCGGCGGCACGAGCCTCATCACGCTTCTCGCGCTCCTGCTCACGACGATCGCGCTTGTATTTCGAGGTGTTCGTCTTACCGCCCTTTTGGCTCTGGAGGCGGCTCAGCGTCTCCTTCAGTTGACGCTGTACCTCGTCCTCGGTCACCTCGGTCTTCTTGGGCTGCTTGTTCTTGCCGCCCTTGTTGTTCTTGTTTGCCTGATTGCGTACGTCATTGATGTCCACCTTGTTCTGACGTATACGCTCGCGCTTGCGGTGCTCGTCCTGCTGACGTTGTGCCCGCTCGGCCTTCTTCTCCTCCTTCGTCTTCTGCTTGGGGTGCGTGGCCTGATTCAGGCTGCTCAGGTCGATATGTCCCAGCACTTTCGGTCCGTCCAATTTCTTACCGTCACTCGGCGTCACCGCCATATTCGTCGGCTTCGGACTTTCGACTTTCGACTTTTGGCTTTCGGCTTCCTGCTTCTGACTTTCCGCCTTCGCTTTTGCCGCTTCGGCTTCGGCCTGCGCCATGGCTTTCGCCGCCTCGGCTTCGGCTTTCGCCTTCGCCTCTGCAGCCGCCTTCGCCTTCTGCGCCTCGGCCGCCTGACGACGAGCCAGTTCCTCCGCCGCCTTCGCGGCAGCCAGTTCCGCCTCTACCTTCGCCTTCTGCTCTTCTTTCTCCTTCTGCTCGGCCGCTTCGCGAGCCAGACGACGCTCTTCCTCTTCCGCTTGACGGCGATCCGATTCCATCTTCAGGGCCATGTCCTTGTTGAATTCACGGGCCATCAGCAGGTAGAGGTCGTCATCGATTCGCGTATTCGGATCGGTGGCGATTTCCTTACCTTGCTTCGCGCAGAATTCCACGGCCGTGGACATGCCGATATTGAGTTCCTTACAAGCTTTGATAAGTTTTGTTGCCATATCTTAATATAAGAGTTTAAAAGTTTAAGGGTTTAAAGGGTTAAGAGCTTATTCGTTCTCGAATTCCGCCTTCAGTACGCGTAGTACCTCGTCGACGGTCTCCTCCTCCAGGTCGGTCTGTTGGAGCAGTTCCTCCTTGCTCTTGGCGAGCACGGCGCGAGCGGTATCCAGGCCGATGTTCTTCAGCACATCAATCACCCACTGGTCGATTTCGTCGTTGAATTCATCCAGGTAGATATCCTCTACATCCGCATCCTCCATCTCGCGGTATACGTCGATCTGGTAGCCCGTCAGCATACCTGCCAGGCGGATGTTGTAGCCGTCCTTACCGATGGCCAGACTGACCTCTTCGGGCTTGAGGTAAACCTCCGCCGTCTTGGCCTCCTCGTTCACGTTCATGGACGAGATCTTCGCGGGCGCGAGGGCGCGCTGGATATAGAGGTTGATGTTGTTGCTGAAGGGGATGACATCGATGTTCTCGTTTCTCAGTTCGCGAACGATTCCGTGAATACGAGCGCCCTTGATACCCACGCAGGCGCCTACCGGATCGATGCGGTCGTCGAAGCTCTCCACCGCCACCTTCGCACGCTTACCCGGGATACGGGCGATGTTCTTGATGGCAATGATGCCGTCCTTCACCTCCGGTACCTCCTGCTCGAACAGACGCTGCAGGAACAGCGGACTGGTACGGCTGAGGATAATCTTCGGGTTCTGGTTCTTGTTGTCGACCTGTACCACTACGGCCCGAACGATATCGCCCTTGCGGAATTCGTCTCCGCGGTGGGTCTTGTCGCTCTGAATCTGGTTCGCTATCGGCAGGTACAGCTCGTTACCCTCCTCGTCCAGGATGAGCACCTCGCGCTTCCAGGTCTGGTAGACCTCGCCCGAAACGACCTGACCCAGCATGTCGCTGTACTTGATATAGAGGTTCTCTTTCTGCAGTTCGAGAATCTTGCTCGCCAGGGTCTGACGCAGGTTCAAGATCATTCGGCGTCCGAAGCTCGCGAACTCCACCTTCTCCGTGAAGTCGTCGCCTACTTCTGCCTCGGGGTCAATCTTCCGCGCATCGGCCAGCGCAATCTGCGTCTCCTCGTTCGCTACGTCGTCGTCTTCCATGACGAGGCGGTTGCGGTAGATCTCCAGGTCGCCCTTCTCGGGGTTAATAATCACGTCGTAGTCTGCGTCCGAACCATATACCTTCGCGATAACCGAGCGGAAACTGTCCTCCAACACGTTTACGAAGGTCTGACGGTCGATGTTCTTGAGTTCCTTGAACTCCTTGAAGATGTCAATCAGGTTGATTGTCTCTTCCTTCTTAGCACTTGTTGCCATATCTTAATTATTAATTCTTAATTCTTAATTCTCAGAACTTCAGTTCATACCTCGTGTACTTCACCTCTCCGTACCCCCACGTCATCGTCTGTATCTGCTTCTCCGTGCGCTTCTTGCCCGCCACCTGCACCTTCACCTCCGTGTCGATGGAGAACGTGTCCTCGTCGGCGCTGACCAACTGTCCGCGGTACTTCTTGCCGTCTGCCGCCAGCACCTCCACATCGTCGCCCACGTGCTTTTCGTATTGCATCTTCGTCTTGAAGGGGTCTGTCAGACTCACCGAACCCAGCTCTAAGCTGTAGTCCGCATCCTCGCCGTACTCCGCGTCCAGCGCCGCACACAGCTGCCCGTTTAGCGCCGCACAGTCGTCCACACTCACGCCCTGGTAGCTGTCCAGCTCCACACGAATCTCATCGCTCGCGCTCACTTCCAGCGTCACGAGTTCATACTCCTTCTCCGCCAACAGCGGCATCAGAATCTCTTTTACCTTCTCTACACTTACCATATTTTTGTTCGTGTATTTTGTTTTTTGTGCCGGATACTATCCGGCGCTTTCTTCGTTATTATCGGTGATTAGCAACAAAAAAGGGCCTCATCGGTCCCCACACTCTCACCCCATTTGCTCCCCCATTCCTCAAATCGAATACAAAGATACAAAAAATTTTTCAAATATGCAAGAGTTAGGGTCATTTTTTTTGATTTTTTTTAAGCGGCTTTGCTCCGGTAGTGGTAGTCGATGCCGAGGAGGGAGCCGGAGAAGGTGAAGACTTCACCGACGGCGGCGAGGACGGAGGCGTGGATCTCGCCGGTGGGGGGAGTGATGAAAC
>X369_Koala__coassemble_138_pt1 | contig 15916 bp, 7 predicted proteins | sample X369_Koala__metabat2_high_PE_004 | metagenome-assembled genome bin X369_Koala | reverse complement strand
GACCGCGCAGCGGACGAGACAGACGATGCGAGGCAGCAGAGGGGGACTCAAGCGGGGGCCGAGCAAAGCGAGGCAGCAGAGGGGGATAATGGCGGGGGTAAATCTAGCATAAATCGGGACTGGTAAAGACACCGCCAAAGGTGGCGGTGCACAAGAGGAGCGAGCAAGGCGAACGAGGGAAGAGGAGCGGCAAAGCAACGGAAAGAGGAGCGGCAGAGCGACGGAAGGAGGAGCGGCAAAGCAACGGAAAGAGGAGCGGCAAAGCAACAGAAAGAGGAGCGTAGTACGCTCCAGAAATAAAAACGGAAAAAGTATGGAAACCCTTCGAACAGAACATCTGGTGAAGCGATACGGAAAGCGAACCGTGGCGAATGATGTCACCATATCCGTGAATCAGGGAGAGATTGTAGGTCTGCTGGGGCCGAATGGTGCCGGCAAGACGACGACGTTCTACATGACGGTAGGACTGGTGGCCGCGAACGCAGGCAAGATATTCCTGAACGACCAAGACATAACCGGGCTGCCGATGTACAAGCGGGCCAAGATGGGGATAGGATACCTGCCGCAGGAGGCGAGTGTATTCCGAAAGATGAGTGTGGAGGACAATATCGCGAGTGTGCTGGAGTTGACGGACTTCCCGAAGGACTACCAGAAGCAGAAGGTGGAGGAACTGATTCGGGAATTCAACCTGCAGCATGTGCGGAAGAACCTAGGTGACCGATTGAGTGGCGGCGAGAGGAGGCGAACAGAGATTGCGCGGTGCCTGGCGATAGAGCCCAAGTTCATCATGCTGGACGAGCCGTTTGCGGGCGTCGACCCGATTGCGGTGCAGGAGATTCAGGACGTGGTATGGAGCCTGAAGAGCAAGAATATCGGTATCCTCATCACGGACCACAACGTGGACGAGACGCTGATGATTACCGACCGGGCGTACCTGCTGTTCGAAGGACGGGTGCTGTTCCACGGCACCCCGGAGGAGTTGGCCGCCAATCCCATCGTAAGGAAGAACTACCTGGGCAGGGACTTCGAGCTAAAGAAAAAAACGCATATTTAGTTGCGAATTTGCCCATTTGTAAATTTGCAAAACTATGATGCCGGAACCGTATATCATCATGCCCGTGAAGGACTCGGTCGAGCGGACTGAGCAGGCGCTTCGTGCGATTGTGGCATCGGGGCATACGGTAACGATATACGACGACAACTCGACGGAAGAGAACGCAGTCTACCTATACCAGCTAGCCCAGCAATTGGGCTGCGGATGCATCGGCCTCAAGACGCTAACCGACACCCATTCCCCGAACTACCGAACCGTCCTCATCCACGCCCAGCAACGGGCGCGGGAGCAGAACGCGTCGCTCCTGATAGTAGAGAGCGATGTAGTCGTGGCGCCCGATACAATCGACCGACTGGTGGCGGCACAAGAGGAGGGTGATGGGCTGGTGGCCGCCATCACAGTAGACGAAGCGGGGAAGGTCAACTACCCCTATAACGAGGGAGGAAAGCACCTGAGTTTCTGCTGCACCCTACTAACGAAGGACCTGCTGGAGCGGTTTGATTTCACGGAACTGGACAAGAGCAAGAGTTGGTTCGACGTAACGATTAGTCACCTAAGTGCAGGAGTGGGACTAAAGAATCGACTGCTGCAAGATATACAGGTGGTGCACTACCCCCACAGTTCGCGGCCGTGGAAGAAAATGAAATACACGAATCCGTTGCGGTACTACTGGCTAAAATGGACGAAGGGGGAGAGAGCGTATAGGAAGATATACAGTCTGCTGCTGGTCAAGAACGAGGCCGACATCATTCGGTACTCCATTCAGAACTCGCTTCGCTGGTGCGATCGCGTGATTGCGCTCGACAACGGGTCGACCGATGGGACGTGGGAGATACTGCAAGAAATGGCGGCCCGCGACCCCCGCATAGTAGCGGAGGGGCAATACAAAGGGCCGTTTCGAATCGGTCTGCGGGCGAGGATATGGAACAAATACCGTCACGAACTGGGCCTGGGAGACTGGTGGTGCGTGAGACACGATGCGGACGAACTATACACAGACGACGTGCGGGCGATACTAGAAAGGCAGAAGTGGTATATCACCACCGTGAGCAAGCGGAGCACGGACTATGTGCTGAGCGAAGAGGACCTGAGGAAGATGAGTGGGGACTTCGGGAAGGACCGCGCACAATACACCCACACGACGCTGTACCCCAGACGCGAGCGGCGATTCATGCGCGCCTGGCCGTGGCTGATATGGAAGGACACGTGGCGCTATCCCCACCCGTGGGGCATCGAGAGTCAGGAGCGCCTCCATGTGGATCACTACCCGTATCGGTCCAAGGAACAGATGGAACTACGCTGGGAGACCCGCAAGGAAGCGAAAGAGCAGGGTTGCGGGAGTTTTCACCACGAGCCCAAAGACGGCTGGCGCTCGTACCTATGGGACGGAAGACGGTTGCTACAGAACGGCAGGAACCTGGTATGGGAGAAAGACGGGCTGGTGGTGAAGGAGTTTGGCGTACCGGGGTTAATCAAACGAATCATCTATACGTACCTGCGCAAGAGCAAAGCCCGCCGAAGTTATGAGCACGCGCTGCTGCTGAAAGGCAAGACACCGGAGCCGATAGGATACACAGAGACCAAACGACACGGGCTGCTGGCAGAAAGCACCTATACGAGCCGGCTATCCCAATGCCCCTACACGTACAAGGATTTAGAGCGGGCAGACTTCCCCCATAGGGAGCAGCACATCCGGGCGGTGGCACGATTCATAGCCGAATTACACGAGCAAGGGATACTTCACCGCGACCTGAACGGCGGGAATATCCTATTGGACGACAACGACCATATCGAGCTAGTGGACCTGAACCGGATGCGATTTGGGAGCAAGCGTATCGATATGCAGAAGGGGCTGAGGAACCTAAAGCGCCTAAAGAAAGGCGACGAGGAGATGGACCAGATACTAACCGACGAATATATCCACGCAAGACAATGAACCGCTATCTACATACCTATCAGGAAGTAGTGGGCCAACTGGGCCACTGGATTTTTCTGCTGATGATTTTCTCGCTCCCCTACAGCCCCGCCATAACGCGGCCGCTATGGGTAGCGTGGCTGATAGCGTGGCTGCTGGAAGGCAGGTGGCTGCAACGGGAGAACTACCGGATAGAGCGGGCACCGCTGGCGATACTAGCAGGAAGTGCGGTGTTCCTGGGATGGGAGATGATTTCGGCCGCCTGGTCCATCGAACCGCAGCACACGTGGGATATCGTGGGGCGGCACGTGAACCTGCTCTGCATTCCGATTATTACGATGGTGGGACTGAATCGACGTTATCAGCTCCGGACGACGCTGCTGACGCTGCTGCTGACAAGCGTGACATCCATCGGGGTGTATGCGATGATTCACTACTGGATATACAATCCGGCTCAAGCATTTGACCAGCACTACGCCGGTGATCTGACGGCAATCGACTGGCGGCACATGAGCAGACTAACGCTCAGCATCAAGCATCGACTATACTACGCGTTGCCGCTAGGCATCAGCCTGTGCACGCTACCCTGGCTAGAGAAGGAGATGGAAGAGCGTATCGGGCGTTGGCAGGCCATCGTACTGGCCATCCTGTCGGCAGGGGTACTCGTAACGGGCATCTGGATGTCCGGTTCGAGGCAAGTGATACTCATCCTACTGCTGCTCGGAGCGCTCTACCTGATTGGGCGTATTCCCCGCCGCGGTCGCATACCGGCAGCGGTAGTCATCCTGGCAGCCGCGATAGCAGCCGGGTACGTGTATCTGGGGCACACGCGGACAGAGGATCGCAATGGAGAAGATCTGCTGGCCTACCACCCGGAGCAAGAGATACCCTCCGCTGAGCCAAGACTGGCAATATGGCACACGGTATGGGCAGGCAGGGAGGACTACCCTCCGCTGGGACTAGGCGCAGGCTGCGATGTGGACTACTTGGCGCCGAAGTACGAGGAGCACGGATGGACGCGGTTCATCTACTGCCGATACAACGCGCATAATCAGTACATGAGTGAATGGATGGAGCTGGGGATAGCGGGAGCGATATACTTCGCGATATTCTGGCTCAGTATTCCCGGATGGTTCCAGAGAGAAAGAGGATGGGCGATGGCGTTGTGGTCGATGATAGCCCTGTCGTGCCTGACCGAGAACGTACTGGCCCGGATAGAAGGGATCATCCTGGTGGCTATCGTTTGGCTGATGATGCTACAGATGAGCGACGAGAACGAATATACGTCATCAGTTCGTCCAGATTGAAGCAAGCGATGACCTCCTGACGGTGGCTGAGGCCGTCGCCGAGGGTATAGATGAAGTTCCACGCGGCATAGGCCGTAGCGAAGCGATAGTGGAACATACATAGATAGACATCCGTGCGGGAATAGAGCCGCGCTTGGTACTTCGGGTCGCCCTGGTTCAGGAGCGGCCCGTAGCCGCTATATAGGGGCATGGCGTTGCCGCCATAGTAGAGTTCGGAGCGCATACCGATGAATCGCCAGCGAAGGCCGAGTTCGGCGTGGAGGCCGTGGCTGACAGAGCTGAGATGAGCGACGCGATCGCGCTGCCAACTCATGAGATACCCCGCCTGAATGTAGAGGGTATCGAGGGGTGTAAGCGAAGTAAGATTTGCGCCAATCAGGGGGTTCGCCATCACATCGTCGCACACGCCCAACTGATGCTCGCTATGACTGAGGTGATTCATCTGGACGTAACCACCGGTGTAGAGCTGCCGGTAGAGGAACAGACCGCCGCCGATGAGGCGGAAGGCCTCGCGGGTGGAGTCCTTCATCATTCCCCGCCAGTCGGCGAGGGCCTCGACATGTCCCCAACGGGATTGGTACTGGAGGAGGGCGCCCTGGATATTGGGGTAGAAGAAGCGAAGACTGTCGCTCATGAGATAGTCCGGCAGGGGCTGGATCATATTCTTGTACGGCACGAAACCGAAGTTTAGGGTAAAGCCGCGCTTGGCGAACTGGTAGTAGACAGTGGGATGGACGCGTGCGTCCCGCCAGCGGGAGCCGAAAGGCTGGATGTAACTGACGCCGGCAAGAAGACGATGGCTGCCGACGATGCTGTCCGCGTAACCTACCCCGACGGTCGGCGTAAGGCGGATACCGAAGATGGTACCGCTGGTCTCAAGAGGCGTGTGGCTCTCGCGGTTATCGAAATTAAGGAGGAAATCGACGTCGTAGAGGAAGCGGACCTTGTTCGGTTGCTCGGCAGCGGAAGCAGAATTACATAAAGGGGACTGTCCCCTTTGTGTAAAACAAATAAACTGTAAGACTGCAAGATTGCAGAGGAGAAATATGAGGAAGATTCGTTTCACGATACAAAGATACGAATTTTTTTTCAAATATGCAAGTGTTTGGTGATTTTTTATACCGAAAAAGGCCACCCTACGAGAGGATGGCCTTTTTTGAGATTAGCAGAATCAATCTGCCGCTTAGAGTCCGGCGCGGACAGGCGAAGCGCTGGGAGCGGGAGCCCCCATACGACCGGGAGCGTTGCCCGTTTTGCCGTCGCCACCCGTTCCATTGCCGTTGTTAGCAATCTGCGGACCTGCCGCACTGCCGGTAATTACCTCTGAAGCAATATTACTGAGAACAAGCTCAGGATTCAAAAACTTTTTCATATCAATATTTCCTTTCTAATTCTACGATTACTTCAGGATCTCGCCGCTGAGGTTGTAGCTATGTCCACCGCGGAGGATGATGACCTGACCATTGATAAGGGCCTTAACAGCCTTATCGCCAGCGCTGAGTTCATCCACAGCCGTCGGAGCAGGATTGCCAATGAAGATGTGCAGCGCAGCAGGAGCAATACCGGTGGTATGAATATATGCGCGGTTTGCACCGACATAGGCCAGACCATCGACGAGCAGCATCTGATCCTCACCATTAACGGTATAGAGGATATAGTTGCTAACCGTATTATCGCTAACCGCAATGACCTCCTTCGAGTACGAGCCAATCAGTCCGTTCGCCTCACCGGCATTTACATACTGATTGTCAGCATAGGTAACGGTGATCTCGTCGGCAGTAGCCAGGAAGATATACGGCTTACCGGCCTCCATCGAGTTGCCAGCGCTCTCGAGGTACAGACCATCGGCAGCGATGCTGCTGATGTTGTAGAGCTCCATGCCCTCAAAGTTATTCGAAGCGTACGGCAGGCAGATGGTTCCGTAGTGGCCGTTCGTTACCGTGCGGGTGTAGGTCGACTCGAGCTTGCGATAGAGGCAAGGAAGCGGATACTTGCTCACTTCCTTATAGAACTTATATACACTGGAACCGGAATTGTATGCAAACAACATAGTACCCGATGCAAATACCTGCGAGATGGAGTCTGTACCATCGTCATTCAACTTGATTCCGATAGCTACAGGATCATCGGAGAACTTAAGACCAGCGCCATAACTTCCGATATACATGTATTTTCCAGCATAAGTGCCACTATTCACCATGAAACTATATCCTTCGCCATACTTAGCGACAATAACGGTTGCAAGGTTAGCAGCCATGAGGGTGTCATTGCTGATAGCCACGGAGGTGAAGTTATTGCTCTTAGTATCAGTACCATTCCAAACCAATGCATTGCCATTCGATGTAGTAGCGATGACATACTCACCCGACCAGTCGGCGGGAGCAGCAGTAACCTTCACATAAACCGGAGCTACGGGAGGCGTGGGAACATCAATCTTGGTAATCGTAATCTTAACAGCTGCGGGATCAGTCAGATCGAGTGCGAAGATAGCGCTGTCACCAAGTACAGGGCTGTTCTCCAGAGTGATGTCGTTCAGGTCAACCCAAGCGGTATCGCTGCCACCATCGGTCCAGTTGCAACCGGTTGCACCATATTGGTCACGGATGCTGTATACGCTGGTTGCACCCTCCTGAGCAAGTTCTTTCCAAGCCCAAGATGCGCCCTGACCGTCTTTCCAGCCATGCTTCATGAAGTAGTGCTTAACCACAACCGGACGAGCAATCAGCTTAACACCGAGTGTATCCTGTGCGGGATCGTACGTGAACGCTACGGTATCCAGGGCTTGAACGCCCCAAGAGGTCTGCTCGTCGAACCAAGAACTGGTGGCAGCCGTCGAATCGGCAGCAACATTCACGCCTGTGCCACCATAGACACCCGTGAAGGTGTAGAGCGTGTCACCCTGCGAGAACATCTTCTTCCAACTCCAAGTGGACGAACCATTCCAGCCGTTCTTAATGAAGTAGCTGGCAGGCTCAGAACCCGGCTTCTTGTAGAGGCAAGGAATCAGGTAGTTATCGTTCTTCTTATAGAAACGATAGCGCTGATCGCTACCAATGTTGTACATGAAGGTCAGTACACCACCAGAAATAGTCTGATACAGGCTGTCTGTTCCGTCTGCATTGAATTTAAAGTTGACACTAACCGGAGCGTCTACGAAGTTCAGACCATTGGAGTTAGCAGGAGCTGCACTGGCAATATATTTGCCTGCATTAGAACCATTGGTCACCTGAATGCTATAGCCCTCGCCATAAGCGCGAACCTTTACGGTTGTGAAGTCGTCGCCATAAATCTTACCATTGTAAACGGCAACGGAGTCGCGGCATTTCTTGGCATCAACACCCGTCCAAACGAGAGCATTGCCGTCACTGGCAGTAGCCGCGATGACGTACTCACCCTCCCAGTTCTCGGGAGCAGCAGTCAGCTTCACATACTCTTGACCAGCCGGAACAATCTTGGTAATGGTGATAGACTGAGCGTCTGCATCGAAAGCGAAGATAGCGGAATCGCCAGAAACGGGTTCACCGGAGAGCGTGGGATTAGCCACCCAGGTACCATTGCCGGAAGCAACGGTGTTCCAGTTGCAGCCGCTTGCACCATAGACTTCGCGGATAGAATAGATATTGGTTCCTTCCTCCTGAGCGAGTTCCTTCCAAGCCCAGTCGCCAGCACCAGCCCAGTCGTGCTTCATGTAGTAGTGATCCTGATGAACAGGACGACCCTTCAGGGCAACAAGCAGGGTGTCATCTGTAACATTGTAGGTGAACTCAACCGTATCAAAGGCCTGAACACCCCAAGCATCCGTCTGAGCAATATACTTAGCGTCAGCGTCATCGGCTTTGGTGTTGATGTTCACACCACTGCCACCATAGACGTCGGTGTACTTGTAATTGTCGTTATCCTCGGTAGCCATCTCATTCCAAGACCAAGCAGCAGCACCCTTCCAGTTATTCTTGATGTAATAACGCGGAGCCGATACGCCACTCTTCTTGTAGAGGCTGGGAACGGGATAAGAGCTCGTCGTCTTATAGAAACGGCAGTACTTGTCCGTACCATTGTTGTACATGAACATCAAGATAGAATCCTTATTATCGGTTAGGACCTTATCTATTTGCTGATACAGGCTATCCGTACCATCGGCATTGTAAGCAATATTAATGCTAACCGGATCAGTTCCGAATACTATGCCATTGGAATAATTGGGAGCCTTACTGCTAATATACTTGCCATCATTGGCGCCACCATTTACCTTAATGCTATAACCGCCTGCAGCCATGGGCTCAACAGTAATGGTTACAAGATCATCACCGGAAATCACATTGTTGCGAACTTCAACCGTATCGTAGCACTTATTTTTCACATCCACACCCGACCAAGCGAGAGCCCTGTCTTCGCCAGCGGCAGCAGCAATCACATACTCACCCGACCAGTCGGCGGGAGCAGCAGTAACCTTCGTGTAGTCGTAGGAAACAGGCAGTTCGGGGAAGGTAACGGTGAATACCGTATCGTTCACGAGTGCAAAGTTGTACTCGCCCTTTGCGTCAGTCTTCAGGTTGACATTCTCGCCGCCCTTCAGCACCCAAGCGTTGTTGCTACGGGTCATGGCGTTGCTGTAGTCGTTAGCGCCGAGCCAGGTAGCTGTGCTATCGGTCTGTACGCCGTCAGCGTAGGTCTTCACGACACGAATCTGCTTGAACTGCAGAGCACTATCCTTCGGCAGCGTGATGCTGTACGGCATCTTCTGCATCTTGGTAGCCCACTCCGTGAAGTTACCAGCTACGTACATAACAGTATCGTAGGTGATAACGGGAGGAGTCGTGGTCTCAACGAACTTAAAGCCGTAGAAGTTAATACTGCTCGTAGGATACGTAATCGTATAGGTGCCGGCAGCAATCTCAGCCGAAACAGGCAGGTATACGAGGTTGCCATCAATGCGATTAGGAAGCGTGTCATACTCCTCCACGCAGGTGTGATTAATCACCTCCGTGCCCTGAGCATTTGTCACAACAAAGTTGCGATCGGTAGCAGAGTTGCTACCCGTGCGAGCATAGATAGTCAGAATACCTTTCTTAGCAGCAGTCAAAGTCAGCAGGCTGGCCGAAGAGGACTTACCACCGGTCTTCATGCGATAAGCAAAATGTACGGTATCTTGAACGCAAGTGCCAAAGAGGATGTTGCTCGCATCAACAGAAATCTTGCTTTGGGTGTCCGTAACATCAATCGTATAGTTCTCACCCTTGAGGGTCTGACCATTCAATGCACCGGCGCTCTTAACATCCGTGAAGGAGATAATAGAGTCGAGAGCAGGAGCTACATTCTCCACTGCTTTCAGAGTCCAATTGTCACCATCCTTAGCAACGGTGAAGGTGTAATTACCACTGGTCGGAGTATTCTCAATCCAGAGGTTGCTTTGGCTACCCTTAACGAGCGGATAAGCCGTACCGGGAACAACGGCATTGCTGCCATCGCCACCGAAGTTGTAGTTGCCCCAGTTGGCGTCAGCCACCTTGAACTGGTTGGAAGCCGTAACGTCGAGCGTCAGCGTCCATTCGTCTTTGTTGGCATCCTTAGCGAACTTGATAGCGTCGGTTGCATCCCAACCGCCATTGATACCACGCAGATAGAGATCGGGAATAGCTGCCTGTCCTTCCGTGAAGTCACCGGTAGCAGTCAGTTTATAACTACCATCCGCAAGTTTGCGAAGCGTAATCACCACATTGGTGGCATTGCTATACTTGCTGTCAACGCCGATATTGTCACCATTACTTGCAAGAGCAATCGTGCCTTTCAGCAAGCCTTCACTGCTACCCAAGTTAATAGAGCCCGACCAACTACCATCATTAATCTTGAAGGTCTGACCCACCAGTTCGGTTGCACCGAAGCTATAGGACCAAGCCGTATCATTGATCGTCGTCATCTCGTAATTAGCATCTTTCAAAGTCCAGTTGTTTACCGTACCAACTACATAGATGCCGGAAGGAGCAACCTGTGCCTTGTGAACGAGCTCGAAGTGAGCCACATAGAGGCCGGTAGAACCGCTGCTGCGATAAATGCGGATGTACTTAGCACCTACAGCACCATCGGGTACTACGAATGCCGTATCCACGGGAGTGCCGGTGGCGGAAAGAACCTGGAGGTTATTCGGGAAGGTAACCTGCACGTCGGTAGAAGCGCTGGCGGAATCGGCGCTGAAGTCGATACCCATTACACAATCAGACGCCTTCGTGCGGAAGGCAGCCACCTTCAGCGTGTCCCCAGCCTCGATGGCGTCGTCCAGAGCAATCTGCATGAAGTAGCGCTCGCTTGCAGTACTCTTGAAGCCCTTGTTGATTTGGATAGTCCAGTTGCCCTTCTGGCTGGCACCGGCCTTCATGTTGTTGTTGGTGTTGTACTCCTGTGCACCACTCTTAAGGTAGATGCCATTAGCCTTACCACCCACCTCGGTAGCGTCGTCAGCGCTCGTCACGCCCAGGCCGTTCCAGTTGTAGGGTTCCGCCCACATGCCGCAGACGCAGAGGAGTGCGGCAAGTAAAGAAAAGATTTTCTTCATTGGATTTTTAGTTAGTTAATATTATGGTTAATTTGTTTTGTTGCTATCCCAATTGGCGTCTTGCAGCCAAAAAGCATACAAAGATACAAATTTTTTTCCAAATAAGCAAATCTTTTGCCCGGAAAATGACGAAACATGTTGTAAAACATAAAAACTCATCACTTATGGAAGACCACTTTCCCGTTCTCGATTGAGAGTCCTCGAATACGGCTATCCAGGCGCTGGCCGGACAAGGTAAAGATGCCGGCATGTTTGTCTCCGACCTTCTCTACCTCCAACTCGCCAATCGTGGTGGCTTCTCCCTCGCTATTGACCACATCGAGGCTGAAGCGACTCGGAACAACATCTTCGCCCGAATAGAGGAAATAAGCCCGGAAGGGAGTGAGCGTATAGAGGTTAGCAGAAGCCTGCGGGAAGCGATAGAGTTGATCATCCGCAAGATAGTACCTATTGAGGGGGTCGCCGGAAGTAAAGAGCGTATTGTCGTAGACGCCAATCAGGGACCAATTGGGCGCTTCGGAAGCCGTACTCTTCATCTGGTCGGGCGTAGCCCAAACCGCCTGTCGACCGAGAACTGAAGGCCAGAAGCGGAGAGGCGCTTGAATACAAGAGGTGTGTTTGGCTCCGTAGTAGCGACCGGCTCAAAACGCATGACAGCATCGGTGATCTTCGTCAGCTGGTAGAACTGAACAGACTCGTCCGAGCTGACGCTGAAGGGCAAGCATAGTGTACCCCACGTACCCGATTCGGGCGAACGGGTATACGAGGCTGCGGTAGATGTGAAGGTCGAGGGAACGAAGATAGGATATTGATCGACAAGCACATAGTTGTCGCACGAATTGCGGGACACGACATTCGTGGCATTGAGGACTTTCTGATACGGCAGGATATAGTAGAGCACGTTCGGATTGTACGAAACGATGGTCGAAGTCCTGTCCGTCATGGAGGCCGAAGTGAAGTCCACAGCGCAAACCACCCGGTTGTCGGCAAGCCATTGGTTGAGCAGAGTGAGGAAATCCTTATCCACCGTACCAGAGATATAGACGACCTTCCCCTGATCATCCATCTGGGCGGAAATATCGCGCGTAAAGACGCAACTGATGACCATATCGCTATCGATGGAGAGGTTCAGTACATCGCTCGTTCCGGCATTGCGACCATTGATGGTCCAATGCGAGAAGGAGTAGTAGGATTCGGTCGACGAAGCCGTCAGCGTAGCCATGGTGCCATGGTCGTATATACCCGTATAGATGCCAGAGATACTGCCCCCCTTGATGGAATCATCAATGGTCAGCATGTGCGTACCGACATTAAAGTTGGCCACAATATTCACATCCGAAAGTACGGTATAGGTCAGCATCGAATCATTAGATACAGATTCGCCATTGACTGTCCAATTAGAGAACGTGTAACCCGGCTTGGGAGCAGCCGTGAATACATAGGTCTGGCCATAGGTTAAAGATGCTGTACTAATCTCCGTTCCACCCATCACAGACCGTGCCGGAGCTTGTTCAGACTGTTCTTCATAGGCAATTGTGCCGGAATTTGCAGGATAGACGCTCTTCACCATCGAAATCAAGCCACCGCGGAAAAGTATCCAATTGACACTCTTGCCCGTCTTGCCTTGATAGCCCTCCGTATCGGTAATCTCTGCAGTCTGGACCTGAAGGACATAGTATCCATTGGGGCTATCAGCATTTATCTGTCGGAGATCCAGGATGAAGGTTTTGTTGTCCATTGTCGTAATATCTATCTTGCTTGCATCCTGTTTTTCTCCCTGGACGAGAAGCGTGATATCATCGCTCGTGAAAGTAGATGGATCAATCGACTTGTTGAAGGTCACGGAAACCGAGTCCACATCTTTGACCGCCACCACATCCTCAGCAGGCATGCCCGTCATTTTCTCTACACTCAGAAGGACATTCGGCACAGGGTCGAAAGTCAGCAAGTAGGTCTGCTGAGTAAAGGATGAGAAATCATCGGCACAATGGATGCGGTTCTCATAAAGAGGATCATGGCCATCGCGCAGGGTACGATCCGTCTGCCAGAAGTTACGAAGCGGCATTTGCTTGGAATCAGACTCACGCACTACGCTCTTAATCTCCGATGCACCATAGGTCGGATCCAATACATTTCCGTAGTTCCAACCTGGTTTAGAAGGCTTAACCGTCAGCCGGTAAGACGTGGTAGACAAACGCTGGATGGAAACCTCGCCTGCCGAAACGCCCTCCACATCACCATTCGAGAGGTAAAGCATATCAGGCTGGTCGTAAGCATCCGAAATGTCATTCGTCATAAATCCAACCATGGAGGAATCTCCAACCGGCACTTCCAAACTCCGAATCAACTCATGTATCGTCACATCATTAAGAAGTGAAAGGTCAGGATTATTATAGCTTGTCACATGGGTAGCCTCTACATTGTAAGTAGTGAAATGCCCCAAAAGCGAGCACCGCAACCACCACTGGGCATAAGTTGTCCGTTGTGCAGGAATAGTTCCAAAGTCAGTCACCACACTGTTGCCTAATGCCAATGTCTTTTCTCCACCGTTCAACTGACTACTCATCAATTCGAAGTCTACGGCCAAACCCTTCTCATTTTCGGTGATTTCCGGTTGATCTGTCGTCATCTTGACATTGGTTGCATCACCATATCCTACATTATGAATCAGCAAGGAGAACTCCGCATCGACACTGGGTTCAACCACGTCAAGTGTCATAGCATCATCTCCAAAAATATCCCGCTGCATGAAGTAAGTCAAGTCCAAGTTTGGCGAGGGCTTAACCGTCATGAGCACCGGATTCAATTCACGAGAAGTCTCCAAACCTGTATTGGGGTCCACATAGGAGAGCGTACCACCAAAGTAGTACATCTTGTCCGTCATTGGTGCAGCATACTTGGTTGGAATAAATAGCACAGAAACCACTCCCGACCCATTGGCTGCAAGTGTCCATCCTGATGTAAGGTCATTGGCACCCGTAAAACCGGTCACACTCTCACAATTGATTTGGAATTCATGGGACGTGGCATCCACTCCATCCGTGTCATAGACATGCAGGTTCAGGCGGACATTGGTCATTGCACCCTCATCATTGCCATTAGTCACCTTCAGCGTTCCACGAAAAGCCTGGCGCGTCATGACCATGCTCTGCGAGAATTGCAGAGTAATTTGGGCACACATGGAATTAGAGGGAGTTCTCAGATTCGCCAGATAGTCATCCAAGTCCTGTCCGAACTGCTCATAATAATTGACATAGCCATCCGCATTGGCCTCCGCATCCAATGAAGACACATATTGAGAGAGCGAATCCATACGAGAAACGGAAATAGCATTCTGAGAATCCAGGCCTTTTAGTCTGTTATACAATTGGGTGGCTTGCTCGTCAGTAACGTTATCCGGTTTGTGCGCCAACCAATCGACAAGTGTCAATGAATCATGTTCATAAATATACTGGTAGAAATCAGCCGTCGTCTGGTTGATGTCTATATACCATACCTCATCGCCAAAAATCTCGGCAAACTCTCCTAAATAGGCATCCAAATAGTTCATCATCATAGCAGCCGAGTTATTAAACTGCAGCATCCATGCATACTTGCCTGTTCCGGCAGTCTTACGAGCCGGAGCAGTGTACTTAAAGCCGATATCGTCCAAGAAACCTTTCAGTTGCTGGAAGTTATCCTTTAGGTCAGAACAAGTTCTGGCGTAGTGAACGACTTCATGCCAGACTCCTGTAACCTCGTCTTCTATCTTGTCTGCCCCCCACTTGACTAACCCAATCTTCTCAACAATATCAAATACGGTACCGAAAGACACATGTCCATTCTTATTATATTCCGCTATTGTTTTCTCAAGTATACCTTCCGTCTCAACAATATCTGGAGCCTTAGACCCCATCACCGAAGAGCCGGCCCCCAAGCCAACACTCTCTATGCTACTCAAAGCAGATGCGACCTCATGATTACAGATGCCATCCCCATAGCCGTTATTAACTCCACCCCCATTTTCTCCACCACTCACAGTTCCGTCGCCTCCGCTGCCGCTGCCGCCTCTTCCTCCCTCCGTTTTCTCTATCTGAGGAATTCCGCTAACACCAATGCCACGTTTGTATAGTTCGTCCGCCAAAGGACTCAGGATTTGCGCTGCTAAACATTCTCGAGTTGCTATATCCTTAGCACCCTGATTTTCCTTAAGTTCCTCGCCACACAGCCATTTGTGCAGTTCGTTCATGGCAGCCATACAATCCGAATATATCGTTCCATCTCCAGCCCTTCTGATGTTGGAGATTCGACCAGAAGCGTTACTGGTATTATCCGCCAGGTTAGTAAACAGAATAGGTATTGTCACAGACTGATTAGCCGGGATATCAAACTTTCCGGTCGATGCCAACGGAGTCATCGTCCAGGTCTGCCCTTCTTCCGGGAAGGTTAGTTCCGTCTGCAAGGCAGTCACCAGCCCCTTATTGGTCAGTATCACATTGAATATCTTGCTCTCGCCAGGTTGCATCTTGTCAGCTTCCAGATTATCCGGCGCAGAGATTACAACTACAGGTACAGGAACATTGGTCTCATAGGTGACCGTTGTCTTCACAATATACTTATCCTCCGTCTCAGTCTCCACAACACTCCATTCCGTAGTGATTGCGTTATAGCTCAGGTTGACGGTACGCAGTGTTTCCGTACCTGGGTCTACCAAGATATAATTCCGGTAAGACTCATGCTTCTCAGCCGATACATTGAGTACATAGTAACCCTCTGGCAAAACTACAGAGAACTTGCCCGTCGAATCTGTCGTACCGCTGGCCAACAGAGCATTCGTAGTGGGATGATTAATCGTAACCGCAGCACCCTTCAGGTGCGGTCCTCCAACCGAGTAATACGTGTTTTCATCACAGACATCAACGGTCAGTGTGCCCGAAGTTTCTGACACAGGTTCGATGGAGAACGGAAGACTTATGCCCTTACCGTTCTTACAGTTGATGCCAATGGTGCCAGTACGAGGCACGTTCAGTTGCATTTCATCCGTCGGCGTCAGCCGAAGCACGATGTCAGCAGACTCACATGCTGCAAAGACGACATTTCCTGCGGTGTAGCCA
>X369_Koala__coassemble_132_pt1 | contig 16703 bp, 15 predicted proteins | sample X369_Koala__metabat2_high_PE_004 | metagenome-assembled genome bin X369_Koala | reverse complement strand
AACTCACTCCGAACAAATTCAAAATGGTAGATTTGCGAAATTCCTTAAAAACATCGAAAATAATTTGCAAATGTCAAAAAATTTTTGTAACTTTGTACCCAAAAACAAAAAATAACCCGATATCTATTAACCAAATTTTTCTGAAATGATGAAGAAATTCTTTCTGCTTACGCTGGCCGCAATGACCTCACTTACGGTTCTGGCCGGCGCCAACGATCTGCTCTGGAGTTATGACGCAGATCACGCAATCCCCTCTACCAGTCCGGATAACGGCTTGTACTACGGAAGTTATGTCAACGACGCAGCGGGTACGAACTTATCCTTGCACGGTGTGAAACTGAACGGAAGCGGCTATGCCTTTTTTGCCAAAGCTGCCGTTGCCGGCAAGTTGAAGCTGACCTTCAGCAACCGTAAAGCCACCACGGCCTACGAAGTTTCCGTCTACAAGTGCACCATCACTGATGGAACGGCCACCAAGGGCGACCTGATTGCCGACCTGTCGATTACCGAGGGTCCCGGTTCCGCCTCTTGCGACATAGCAGCCGATGTAGAAGGCATCTATATCACCCGTAAGACCGGCAGCGAAGGTGTGCTCACCAAGATTGAGTTCACCGAGACGATTGCCCGTGAATTCACGGACTTCAAGATTGACTTCCGCACCAACCCCTATACTGTCATTGCTCCCGAAGCCGGACTGCCTGCTAACGTAACACTCAATGTGGGTACCTATAAGGACGCTCAGCACGGCACACAGAAAGCTAGTATTATTGTTCCCGTGGATGGCACCGTCAAGTTCACCATCGGCGGCTGCAAATACACCAACAAAGCTACCGTGACGAACAAAGCCGGTGTATCGACCGATATTGCCACGAAAACTTCGAGCTGCGAGAATACGGTAACCGATATCTCGACCGCTACCTACAACGTATACGCCACCTATCTCTATGTGGCCAATGCCGGTACCCATGACACCCTGACTTTCGACCTGGGTAACTACTGCTCGTACTTCTTCGCAGAAGCTACGGAGGTAAAGCCCGCCACCATCACCTATAAGGACCAGAACGGCAACACTCTGGCTACAAAATCCTGCTACGAGGGCGACCCCGTAGGCGAAGTACCTGATAGCCTTCTGGCGAAACTGACCATTCCCGAAGGATTTGCCTTCCGCGGTTGGGTTTATGCCAGCAAGGTAAAATCTGTTGCTACCGACATCGTCAGCGGCGATATGAGTATTTCCGCCAGCGTAACCCCCATCGAGAGCGCAACGGTGGGTTCTATCCAGACCTACAATCTGACGCAGAGCATCTTTTATCCCGAAGACCATGAGACCTTCGCTATCACCAACGCTTCCTACAAGGACGCTACTCACGGTTGGGACATCAAGGCCAACGGCAGTTTCAGCGTAGACGTAGCCGGCAAGGCTGAGATTATCCTGACCGAATGCAAGTACGGCAGCGGCACGAAACTGGTTGTAACCGATGCCAACGGCACGGTTGTCTGCGACAGTCTGCCCGGCAAGGTGGCCACCGATGGTGCAACCGTTGCGTACAAGTACAATGGCACCGCCACCCGTCTGACCTTCACCTGCAACGGTGAGATCTATATACACAAGATTCAGGTCTTCAACGTACAGGACTTCCTGGAGAAGGATGCCGCTACGGGCTACTACCTGGTTCCCGCGGGCGATGGCGCTGCCTTCGTGCTCGCCCTGCTCGAAGCCCAGAAGGGCGATAAGATCTACCTGCCGAACGGCACCTATGACCTGGCCAAGACCGTCCTGACCGCTGTCAGCAAGGACAGCCTGAGCATCATCGGTGAGTCGATGGAAGGTGTGGTGATTAAGAACCAGCCCGACGCAGAAAACGAGTCGATCAACAACACTGCGACCCTCTACATCACGGACAAAGTGAAGAACACCTACCTGCAGGACCTGACCCTGGAGAATGACCTCGACTACTACAAGGCGGATAGCGGTCGTGCCGTAACCCTGTGGGACAAGGGCACCCAGACCGTCTGCAAGAACGTGAAGCTGATGTCCTATCAGGACACGTATTATAGCAACTACATTGGCGCCAAGCGCTACTTCGAGGACGGCGAGATTCACGGCACGGTGGACTACATCTGCGGTGATGGCTCCGTATGGTTCGAAGGCGTAGACCTCATCTGCGAGAAGCGTGCAAAGGCTGGTGGCGGCTCTGATGCCGTTACGGCCAGCAATGCCGACAAGAGCGATCGCGGTTATGTCTTCAACAACTGCAAACTCCAGTATGCCGCTGGCATTACCGGCACCCTGCCTGTTGTCAGCCTCGGCCGCAGCTGGAACAACGCACCGCAATGCGTGTTCCTGAACACCACGGTAGATAACACCAACGGCACCATGAGTTTCACCGGCTCGGGCATCCAGCGCTGGACTCTGGCCGGTATGAACGTACTGCCGCAGTTCTTCGGTGAGTATAACACCAAGGACGAGAATGGCACCGTCATCTCTCCGGATGCCAACAACGTCACCTTCACCTACAAGACCGACAGCAAAGCGATGAACACCATCCTTTCGGCAGATACGGTTGCACAGATTACGATGGCTAACTTCCTTGGCAATTGGGCTGCTACTGCGCAGGCAGATGCTGCTCAGGTAACGGAAATGCCTGCCGGTGATGGAATCTTCTTGGTGGATGGTGCTATCACCACCGTGAAACCCACCAGCGGCAAGTGCCGTGTAGCGAACCGTCGTGGCGGATTTGGTCCCGAGATTGACATCGATCCTACTGCTATCGATCGTATCGAGCAGGCTGCGGCTATCAACAAGATGATGGTCAACGGTCAACTGATGATTCAGAAGGGCGAGCATCTTTACAACGCGCAAGGCGTTCTCATGAAGTGATCACCGTTGTTGCGGCAGTTATCGTCGACCGAGGCGAGGTGCTCTGCATGCAGAAACCTCTGACCCGCTACCCCTACACCTCTTACCACTGGGAATACCCCGGTGGTAAGGTGGAGAAGGGCGAGACCGAACCGGACGCCCTCTGCCGCGAACTGCGGGAAGAGATGGATTACCCCATCCGCGTATTGGGCTTACTTTCTACGGTGGAGCATACCTATCCGGACTTCGCCATCCGGCTCCGCATCTACCTCTGCGCGCCTGCCGATACGGCCCATCCGCGGCAGTTTGTTCTTAAGGAGCATCATGCCTACCGCTGGGTTCCGATGTGCGAAGTTCCCTTCGTTGGCGAGTGGTGCGCGGCAGACGAGATCCTGACCGCAGATGAAGGGATTGTCGATGTCCTGCCCGGTACCGACTTCCAGAAGTCTGTCTGGCGTTCGCTCTGCCACATCCCCTACGGCGAGACACGCACGTATAAAGATGTAGCCGCAGCCATTGGTCGACCAACCGCTGTTCGGGCAGTAGCGAGCGCCTGCGGTGCGAATCCGCTACCCTATTATATCCCGTGCCACCGCGTCGTCGCGACCCACGGCCTCGGCGGATACGCCTTCGGCCTCGACGCCAAAAGACACCTGTTGGAGCGAGAGAATCCCCTAACCCCTAACCCCTAACCGTTAAACATTAACCCATAACCCATAACCATTATGCATTACTCCGGAATCATCATCGCTGTAGCCACGTTCTTCAGTATCGGAATGTTCCACCCGATTGTCATCAAGGCCGAATACTATTGGGGAGTCGGGTGTTGGCCCTTCTTCGCCATCGTGGGAGCAATTCTGCTGGCTGCCTCCATCTTTATCGAAAATATTGTGGGCTCCGCTATTGTGGGCGTCATCGGTTGCTCGTGCATGTGGAGCATCCTTGAACTGTTCGAACAGCGCGAACGAGTACGGAAAGGATGGTTCCCAAAGAACCCCAAAAGGCAGTAAAATCAGCGAATTTGCATTTTTTAGAAAAAAAATAGCCCTAAAATTTGCAAATATCAAAAAAATTTTGTAACTTTGCACTCGCTTTTCGCTTGAAATGCGATGGCGGGGTAGCTCAGCTGGTTAGAGCGCATGATTCATAATCATGAGGTCCCCGGTTCAATCCCGGGCCCCGCTACTAGTTCAGAACACGACATTTCTTTTGCGGGAAGTGTCGCGTTTTTTGTATCTGACCATGCTCGAAGGAACCATTATCAACGATCCGAAATTGGACGACCCGATTCTCCACCTGGTGGGGGAAACCGCCGATTCGCTGGAACTCGACTGCTATGTTATTGGCGGCTGGGTGCGCGACCTGCTCCTCCATCGGGAGAGCAAGGATATTGATGTGGTGTGTATCCGTCGGCCTCAGAGCAAGCAGGATTATCCCGATAAGGTGGGCATCGTTTTGGCCGATGCAGTGGCAAAGCGTCTCGGCCGCGGAGCACACCTGAGTGTCTTTCGCACCTATGGAACTGCCCAGGTCAAGAAGCACGATCTGGAATTGGAGTTCGTCGGGGCCCGTCGCGAGAGCTATCAGCACGACAGCCGCAATCCGATTGTAGAAGACGGCACGCTCGAGGAAGACCAAGACCGTCGCGATTTCACAATCAACGCCCTCGCTATTTGCCTCAACGCCGACCGCTACGGTACTCTCCTCGATCCCCACGGTGGTGTGCACGATATGATGGAGTGCACCATCCGTACCCCCCTCGACCCGGATATCACCTTTAGCGACGACCCGCTTCGTATGATGCGCGCCGTTCGTTTTGCTTCGCAACTGGGTTTCTACCTCGACGGCGAAACATACGATGCCATTGCCCGAAACGCCAAGCGACTGGAGATTATCACTCGGGAGCGAATTGTCGATGAACTCAATAAGATTATGCTCTCCCGCCGCCCATCGGTAGGACTCAAACTGCTGGATAGTCTGGGACTCATGCCCCTCATCTGCCCGGAGATCACGGCGCTGAAGGGTATAGAGACAGTAGCTGGTCGCGGACATAAGGATGTGTTCCTCCATACCCTGCAAGTGGTGGATAACGTGGCGGAAGCGACGAAAAATGATGAGGATAAGGACCGCGTACTCTGGCTCCGGTGGGCCGCGCTCATGCATGACATCGGCAAACCGCGAACCAAGGAGTGGATCGCTGGCATCGGTTGGACCTTCCGCAATCACGATTATGTCGGGCAGCGGATGATTCCGAAGATTTTCGGGCGGATGAAACTGCCCCAGAACGAGAAGATGGAGTACGTCCGCAAACTGGTTGGCCTCCATATGCGGCCCATCAATCTTATCGAGGACACCGTTACCGACAGCGCTGTTCGTCGACTCCTCTTCGATGCCGGTGAAGATATCGATGACCTCATGATCCTATGCGACGCAGATATCACCAGTCGTAACGAGGAGAAAGTGCGGCGCTACCACCATAACTACGAGATTCTTCGGCAGAAGATGGTAGAGCTGGAGGAACGCGACCGCATCCGTTGTTTCCAGCCGCCTATCCATGGTGAAGAGATTATGTCCTTGCTGAATCTCCCTCCTTGTGCTGTTGTCGGCGAGCTGAAGACTGCCATCAAGGACGCTATCCTCGACGGAATCATTCCTAATGAATACGCACCCGCGCGCGAGTACCTCATTCACCTCGCTAAAGAGCGGGGACTAAAGCCATGCAACGAATAGCTTTCATCATTAATCCTATATCCGGTACCCATGTGGGTAAGACGGACTTTCCCGCTTTGGCTGCCCAGAGGCTGGACAGCAGTCGCTATGAGGCGGAGTATGTCTATACTGCCCGCCCGGGACACGGGACAGAACTGGCCAGAGCATATGCGGAGAAAGGTTTCTATGCCGTCATTGCTGTGGGTGGAGACGGGACGCTCGGCGAAGTGGCCGAGGGACTGCGAGGCACTGACACAGCGCTCGGTATCATCCCCCTGGGCAGCGGAAACGGATTCGCCCGACACGTGGGTATTCCCCTTTCGCCCGCTCGGGCACTGGAGTACCTCAATCAGGCCACTCCGCATCCTTGCGACTACGGACTGGCCAACGATCGATTCTTTATCTCCACCTGCGGCACTGGATTTGATGCCACGGTGGCCGACGATTTCACCCGTGCCGGCATACGGGGATTCCTGCCGTATCTGAAATACTCCGTGTTGGACGCCTTCCGGTTTCGGCCGGAGCAAGTGTCCTTCTCGACAGACGATGCTTCGCAGATGCTGCCTGCGGCCCAGAAGGCATATATTGTGAATTTTGCCAATTCCGGTCAGTGGGGTTACGGAGCCTCCATCGCTCCGCACGCACGCATCGATGACGGACTATTGGACATGACGATTCTGTCCCGTTGGGCTCCCTTGGGATTATTGGACATTGTGGCACGCATGTTCCTCGGTGGCATGAAAAATAGCCCCTGGGTGAAAACCTTCCCGACCACCGACATCACCCTTCACCGCGAGGGACCGCTTCCCTTCCACATCGATGGAACCCCGGTCGATATGCCCGCTGATGTACGGATTCGCGTGGTAAAGGGAGGACTGAAATTGTTACTGAACTAAATAAATATATCGAATGAAAAAAATTCTAATTCTAGCACTCGTCATGATGAGTATGATTAGTTGCGGCAAGCACAAGGAGCAAGCCGAACTTGGAGCCGGCATCAAACCGGAGAACTTGGACACTACGGCCATTCCGCAAAACGATTTCTACCAGTTCGCCTGTGGCGGCTGGATGGTGAATAACCCCCTGACTCCGGAGTATAGCCGCTTCGGCAGTTTCGACCAACTGGGTCTGGCGAACCTCGAGCAGGTCAATGGTCTGATTCAGGACCTGGCGAAAGAACCTCACGAGAAGGGTAGCATCGGGCAGAAGATTGCCGATGTGTACAACCTGGCGATGGACACGGCCCGTCGTGATGAGGAGGGCATTCAGCCCGTCGAGGCGACACTGGCTGGAATCAATGCCGTCAAGAGCAACAGCGAGTGGAGCAAGGTGCTGGGCGAGAGCCTGGAGTTCGGTTTGTTCGCACTCTATGTAGATGCGGATGCGATGAACAGCAAGATGAACATCCTGAACGAGGCTCAGGCAGGGTTTGCTCTTGGTGAAAAAGAGTATTACATCGACCAGGATGAGAATAGCAAGCACATCCGTGCCGAGTACCTCAAGCATGTCGAGAAGATGTTTGAACTCTTTGGTATCGATAATGCAGCCAAACGCGCCCAGACCGTGATGCGCATGGAGACCCGTCTGGCCAAGGCTGCCAAAAACAATGTCGAGCTGCGCGACCCGGTTGCCAACTACAACAAGATGAGCATTGCTGACCTGCAAAAGGCGGTTCCGGAGATTGATTGGGCCGTATACCTCAAGGCGGCCGGCATCCATACCGACAGCGTCAATGTCGGGCAGGTAGCCCACTTGCAAGAAGTAGGAAAGATGCTGAAGGACGAGAAACTCGATGACCTCAAGACCCTCTTCCTGTGGCAAGTCATCGACGGCAGCGCCAGCTATCTTAGTCAACCCATCTATGACGAGAATTTCAATTTCTATGGTCGTGTCATGAGTGGTAAGGAGGAGCCCAGTCCTCTCTGGAAGCGTGCCGTGCATATCGTCAACGGCACCCTCGGCGAGGCTGTGGGTCAGATGTATGTCGCCAAGTACTTCCCTGAGGAGAACAAACAGCGTATGCTCACCCTCGTCCATAACCTCCAGAAGAGTCTGGGAGAGCGGATCATGGCGCTGGATTGGATGAGCGACACCACGAAGGCTAAGGCGATTGAGAAACTTAATGCCTTTACCATCAAGATTGGCTACCCCGACAAGTGGCGTGACTACTCCGCACTCGATATCGATAGTGCCGTTCCCTACTACACGAACCTGCAGCGTGCTGCCCGCTTTGAGATGGACTATAGCCTCAGTCAGTTGGACAAACCCGTCGATAAGACGAAGTGGTTCATGACTCCGCAGACAGTTAACGCCTATTATAATCCCAGCAGTAACGAGATCTGCTTCCCGGCGGGAATCCTGCAATACCCCTTCTTCGATATGTCGGCCGATGATGCCTTCAACTACGGTGCTATTGGTGTAGTCATTGGTCACGAGATGACCCACGGTTTTGACGATCAGGGATGCCTGTTCGATAAGGACGGAAACCTGAACAACTGGTGGACTGCAGAAGACAAGGCGCGCTTCGATGAGCGCACGAAGGTCATGGCGGACTACTTCTCCGCCATCGAAGTCGCTCCCGGCGTACACGCCAATGGTGAATTCACCCTCGGCGAGAACATCGCCGACCACGGCGGACTGCAGGTTAGCTTCCAGGCGTTCTTACACGCCTGCGAAGAGGCTGGCATCGATCCGTGGGCGAAAGATAACAAGAGCGAGTATACGCCCGCTCAGCGCTTCTTCCTTAGCTACGCCAGTGTTTGGGCAAACAACATCCGTCCCGAGGAGATTCTGAACCGCACCAAGTCCGATCCTCACAGCCTCGGTCGTTGGCGCGTCAATGGCGCTCTACCGCATATCTCCCGTTGGTACGAGGCTTGGAACGTTCAGCCTACGGACTCCATGTATCTTGCACCGGAGAAGCGTGTCAGCATCTGGTAAATCGAAGTTGAGATGACCTTTCTCGATATCCTCCTCATCGGCATCGCCCTCGCCATGGACTGCTTTGCAGTATCCGTGACGCAGGGCTTGACCGAGAATCGATGGTGCAAGCGAGCTGTGCTGATGGCAGTGCTCTTCGGCTTGTTCCAGGGCGGAATGCCCCTGCTGGGATACCTGGCGGGACAGGTGGTGGCGGAATTCTTCGACCGCTATGCACCCTGGGTAGCTCTGGTACTGCTGGCATATATCGGAGGGAAGATGATCTACGAATCGCTAACCGCGAAAGAGGCCATCTCTCCACACCGAGCCGAGTGGGGCATGAGCCGATTGCTGGTGCTGGCGGTAGCCACCAGCATCGATGCGCTCGCAACAGGCGTGATATTCATTCCCGTTTCGAACCGACTTTGGATAGGTATCAGCATCATCGCCTTGTGCAGTTTCGCCTTTTCCCTTTTGGGCTATTGGATAGGAATCACTTTTGGAAAAAAATTCCATTTCAACGTAGAATTATTGGGGGGAATCATCCTCGTTGGTTTGGGACTGAAGATTTGGGCACAAGGGATATTTATTTAACCGATGAAATCAGCCATTCTTGCTTTTCTTCTGTTGCTTCATGCTACCTATCCGGCGGCCACATTGCAGGACGTGTATAAATCCTGCTACCAGGACCGATTCGGAGTGGAACATCTGATTCCGGACTCCTCCTCCGCTGCCCGGTATCTGCATCAGGAGTTGGCAGCAATGGATACCACCCTCATCCTGGACAACGAGTGCTGCGGCTACTCCCATCAGCACGAGCGGGTGTCGCTCGCGCTGATCCGACGCGGCGAGTTGTCGGAGCAGGAGTTAATCGGTCGGATGCTGGCAGATCGCGTGCCACATTCATCGAGGGATTCCGCCGGATGGGTTCGCGAGTGGAAACAAATCGAGGAAATAGCGCTGGAACAATATCCCGAGTGGAGGGATAGTTCCCTCCAAACGGCTTTGACTCAGTGTGCTGAACAGCTCGCTCCAGTCCATCATAGTGAAGCTTATCGACAGGCATATAAGCCTCATTACCGTGTCGTGAAGAAAAAATAGACGTTTTTCTAAAGAAAAAATCGCGATTTGCTTGCAAATTCGATTTTTTTTTTGTATATTTGCACCACTTTTATTGTCTTTTGATATGGTTAAGCACATTATCCTATGGAAACTGAAGGACAGCCTGCAGGGTGTTGAACGTCAGACGGTGCTGGAGAACATCAAGTCCGGTCTGGAAGGACTGGTCGGGAAAGTCCCCGGATTGCTGGATGTCCACGTCCAGATTGCCGGACGCATCGATACGAGCAATGCGGACGTGATGTTAGACTGCACCCTGACGGACGAGGCCTCGCTTCGTGGCTATGCCGTTCATCCGGCACACGTGGCGGTGGCGAACACCTATGTACGACCCTATACGGAGGTTAGAACTTGTTTGGATTATGAGAACTAAATTCATGATACTGATGGCAGCAGTACTGCTGTCGGCATGCCACGCCAAGGCGGATACTCAGACGGAGGCACAGGCCATGGCGGAATACCGCGCTCTGACGGCGAACATTACGACACAGGAACAACTGGACCACGCTGTCAAGCGGGCGTATGAGTTGGCCAAGGCCCACCCTGCTTCTACCCTGGATTGCATTATACTGAGCGACATGCACTACTATATGTCCACTGCGCAGAAGGGGGAGATAGTAGACCTGATTCCCGAGAGCCTTCGGCAGAAGTATCCGCAGATGCAGGGTATCATTCGGGCAATTGAGGCTGAGCGCCATACTGCTGTTGGTTGCACCTATACCGATTGGTCGGCAGCACAACCCAATGGTAAGCCTCTGAAGATTTCCCAACTGGTGGGTAAGACCGACTATGTGTTGCTGGACTTCTGGGCCAGTTGGTGCGGACCTTGTCGCGCTAGCATGCCGGCGATGAAGGAATTGTACACCTCGCTTCCGAAAGGAAAACTGGAGATTTTGGGCATCAATATGGACAACAAGGCCGAGAACTGGACGAACGCAATCACGAACTTGGGGCTGCCTTGGCGTCACATATCCGACCTGAAGAAGTGGAGCTGTGAGTGCGCAAAAATATATGGTGTGAATAGCATCCCGGCCACCGTACTGATTGACAAGAAAGGGAAGATTGTTGGGCGCAATCTGACGGCAGATCAGGTTAAAAGTATCATCAGCAAAAAGAAAAAATAAGACAATATGTTAAAAACCATCTTAGCTATCACCGGGAAACCCGGTTTGTATAAACTCATCAGCCGTGGAAACGGGATGCTGATTGTAGAGAGTCTTGTGGACGGTAAGCGTACACCGACTTATGCCCGCGATAAGATTGTGGCCCTGAGCGACATTTCGATGTTCACGACCGAGGACGACAAGCCCCTGAGCGAAGTGCTGACCCTGGTCGGCAAGAAGGAGGGCTTAAAGCCTGCCGCTATTGATGCCAAGAAGGCGGACAATAAGGCCTTGTCGGACTGGTTCCATTCCGTGCTTGCCAATTACGACGAGGATCGTGTTTATCCCAGCGACATCCGTAAACTGATTTTGTGGTATAACATCCTCGTGAATGCCGGAATTACCGACTTCCACGACGAAGACGAAAATAAAGACGAAAACAAAAAATAAACGATATGACCAAGAAAGAAGAAAAGACCACCGAAGACAAGCTGAAACTGCTGTATGAGCTGCAGGTGGTGGACAGTAAGATTGACGAACTCCGTACCCTGGCTGGCGAACTGCCGCAAGAGGTGAAGGATCAGGCTGATGAGTTGGAGGGACTCAAGACCCGCCTCAACCATATTGAGGAGGATATTCATGCGGCCGAAACTACCGTTGCTGACCTTCGCGTCAAGATTGACAATGACAACGCTGCCATCGCTCGCTATAAGGAGCAACAGGACAACGTGCGCAACAACCGCGAGTACGATAATTTGAGTAAGGAGATTGAGTTCCAGGAACTGGATATCGAACTGAGCGAGAAGAAGATTAAGCAGGCTTCCGCTGAACTGGAGGAAAAGAAGGCAGAATTGGAACACACAACCACTTCCATCGCGGAGCGTACTGCTGATCTGGAGCAAAAGAAGAGCGAGTTGGACGCTATCTTGAGCGAAACGAAAGCGGAAACCGAGACCCTGATGATTCGTGCAGCAGATTTGGAGAAGAGCATTGACGAGCGACTGCTCACGGCCTTCAAGCGTATCCGCAAGAACGCTCATAACGGACTGGCGGTTGTGAAGATTGAGCGTGATAGTTGTGGCGGTTGCCACGCTAAGATTCCCGCACAGCGTCAACTGGATATCCGTCTGCGCAAGAAAATCATCGTTTGCGAATTCTGCGGACGCATCTTGGTTGATCCTGAGATGGAAGTCAGCAAGAAGAAGTAAGATGGCCCTACTCTGCATCGAGACATCTACCCGCCGCTGCTCTGCTGCGCTTAGCAACGGCGGTGATGTGGTTTCCTATCGCGCAAACGACGAGGGCAACCATGCCGCCACATTGGCTGTCTACTTGGACGAATTGATGTCGGATGCCCACCGTAGAGGATTAATTCCGGAGGCTGTGGTCCTCAGTGAAGGGCCGGGCAGTTATACAGGGTTGCGTATCGGTTGTGCGATGGCCAAGGGACTATGCTACGGACTGCATATCCCCCTCATGGTGCTGAAGACGACACAGATTATTGCCGCCCGAATGGAGGGCAAGGAACGGGTTGCTATGATTGATGCCCGCCGTAGCGAGGTCTACACTGCTACCTACGATGAGAACTTGAACGAACTGAGCCCCGTGGAGGCTAAAGTGCTGGCGCCGGAGGTGAAGCAGGCTTGGTTTGCGCACGAGGTGCAACCGGATGCCGAGGTTATGCCTCGGATGGTAGAGATGGGACTGGCTAGGACAATCTCGGGGAAAGATATCGCCTACTACGAGCCCTATTATCTCAAGGAATTTGTGGCGGCCCCAAGTCATGTGAAGGGACTGAAATAACCAATGAAAACAAGCCTACATAGCATTCTATTGGGCGGATTGACATGCCTGCTGATTGCCGGTTGTTCGACTCAGAAGAACACGGCGGGCACCCGTTCGTTCCATGCTACGAAGGTGAAGTATAACATCTTCTATAACGGGCAACTCAGTTTTGACGAAGGACAAAAGGCACTCCGGACGGCGGCTAAGGACGACTATTCAACCGTTATCCATGTAGATCCCATCTCGGATCATGAGTCCGCTTCCGCGGCCACCAGTCAAATGGACCGCGTCATTGAGAAGAGCCGCAAGGCGATTAAACTCCATAGTATTAAGGCTAAGCCTAAAACCAATCCAAAACGATTGGGAAATGCTAAATATAAGGCATGGCTCAAGCAGGAGGAGTTCAATCCCCAGATACCCCGAGCCTGGGTCAGATTGGGCGAAGGGGAGTTCTATAAAGGGGATTTCCTCGGTTCCATCGGTACTTTTGGCTACGTCCAGAAGCATTTTACGTACAATCCTGACGTGGTTGCACAGTGCCAGCTCTATATTGCCCGCGCCTATTGTGAACTTGGGTGGACATACGAGGCGGATGAGATGCTGCGGCTCGTTAAGCCCGATGACCTCAAGCCTCGACATGCTTATCTCTACTCGGCCACCGTTGCAGACATTGATATTCATGAGGGTCGTTACCGCGAGGCTATTCCCCATCTGCAACTGGCTATTCCCTACGAGAAACGTGAGGGTAATCGCGCACGATATGTGTTTGCCCTCGGCCAGATTTGCCAACGCGAGGGTATGCGCGATGAAGCAATCTCTGCCTATCGACGTGTCATGAACCTCACACCTGGTGAGGAGATGGAGTTCCAGGCAAAACTGAATCTTAATATCTTACGTGGCAAGACCCGTAATTTGGGTCGAATGTTACTAGAGGAGAAGAATAAGAACCGCAAGGATGCTATCTACGCCGCTATGGCCGATGTCTACTTATCTCGACACGATACGATAGAGGCGCTTCACGCTTACCAGTTGGCTATCGATAGTGGCCACACCACTTCCGCTACCATCCTTTTGACCGCTGGAGACTTGTATTACAACCGTCGTCAGTATGCTGAGGCACAGCCTTGCTATACAAAGGCTTTAGCTTCCTTACAGGCCGAAGACGAGCGGCTTGCTCCAACGACAAAACGTAGCGAAATCCTGGAGGAACTGGTGGCGCAAACATCCGTCGTTACCCTGCAAGATAGTCTTCAGGCATTGGGTCTACTCCCACAAGACTCCCTCATCGCTGTCCTGACTCATCTGGTGGAGCAGCAGCATGAGGCGGCCCGGGCGGACTCCGTGCAATCTGCTATGGCAGCCCGACAGGCAAAATTAGACGAAGAGAGTGAGGTTAGCGTCGATACACGGAATATGATTGGTAACACGAATGCTTCGACGGACTGGTACTTCTACAACGCTGCCTTGATTCGGCAGGGTAAACAGTCCTTCCGTGCGCAGTGGGGTAATCGCACCTTGCAGGATAACTGGCGCCGGTCGTCGATGAGCAGCAATACCATCGACGCAGGTCTGGAGGCCGATCTCAGCAGTCCGAGTGATGCCTTGGATAGTGTTCAGTTGGCTGCAGATAGTCCGATGACGCCGGATGCTCCTCCGTCGATGGACAACGAGGTGGCGACCTATTGGTCACAAATTCCTCGAACACCGGATGCGGTGGCCCAATCGGACTCCCTGATTGCGGATGCGTTGTATAAACTTATTTATATCTACCGCGATCGGGTGGAGGATGAGTCATTGGCCGACGAGACACTCGCAGACCTTAAGCGACGCTTCCCAACCGATAGCCGCGTAGGGGATATCGAGAATGAGATGCAGCTTCGTGAGCGGGTTCGTACCGATTCTGTTTTTGTTCGTCAGCAATTGGCCAATATTCATCGGGACGACTCTCTTTATACCGACACGTACGCCGCGTATGTACGGGGTGATTACAATCATGTGATACATAACACAGACTCCGTTACTGCCGGATCGGCAAATGAGGCTCGAGCCCTTTTTGTTCGCTCCGTTAGCATTGCCAAGACCCAAAATCAGCAGGCTTTTGGAGAAGCATTGGAGGAGCTGATTACCCGCTGTCCTGACTCTGAGTTGAGTGGCATGGCACGAGACTTCATTGCCATGATGGGGGACGGATATACAAGCAAGCACTCCCAGCGCGGAAATAACATGGACGCCGCACGGCAGGAGCAACAGTCCGAGCAACAAGCTGAAGAGGAGGCTCTCTCCAAGCAACTTGAGCCGCGCAATGTAGTCCTTCTTCGTCTGGATAGCAAGAGCACAGATAGCAAGCAGTTGTTGTACGAAATCGCCCTGTTTAATTTCTCCCAATTCATGATTCGTGACTTCGATCTGAATGCATCGGACGAGGGCGTAACCATCTCCGGTTTTGAGAGCGCAGACGATGTGCAGTGGTATATCGGGCTGATTGAGAAGGATAATGAGTTCAGTAACCGTCTGCGTCAGATGGGCGTAACGATAGAGGCCCAATAGATACAAAAAAAGCAGTCCTTTGGACTGCTCGTCGGGATGACAAGATTCGAACTTGCGACCTCCGGTCCCCCAGACCGTTGCGCTACCGGACTGCGCCACATACCGTACTTCGCGAAAAGCGGCTACAAAGATACACTTTTTTTTTCAATTTTGCAAATTTTTGGAGAACTATTTTGCAAAAAAAATGTTTTTTCGCCTAAATTGGGCAAAAAATACGCGAATTATGGTTAAAAAATACTATATCGAGACCTACGGTTGCCAGATGAATGTGGCGGATAGTGAAGTCGTGGCGGCCATCATGGAAACCACCCAAGCTACCCAGACGGAGGATATCCACCAGGCTGACATTATCCTTATTAATACGTGTAGCGTGCGCGATAATGCCGAGCAGCGGGTGACCCACCGTTTGCAGGAGTTGCATGGTACACTGAAGTCGAAGCCCATTATCGGTGTAATTGGATGCATGGCCGAACGGATGGGAACGGAACTGACCGAAGACCATGGTGTGGATTTTGTGGCCGGTCCGGATGCTTATCTCGATATCCCTAACTTGCTGGCGCAGGCTGAGCAAGGACACCGCGTTGTGAACGTGGCTTTGAGCACGACCGAGACCTATCGCGATATCATGCCCACCCGTATCGGGCGCTCCATCAGTGGCTATGTGAGCATTATGCGTGGATGTAATAACTTCTGCACTTACTGCGTGGTTCCATATACTCGCGGACGCGAGCGTAGTCGCGATGTAGAGAGTATCCTGTCCGAAGTCCACGACCTGTGGGACAAGGGATACAAGGAGGTGACCCTCCTGGGACAGAATGTCAATAGCTACCATTACGAGAGTCTGGATTTTGCCGACTTGCTGGAACAGGTGGCGAACGCCGTTCCCGATATGCGTATCCGCTTCACGAGTAGTCACCCCAAAGATATGAGTGATAAGACGCTGGAGACCATTGCACGTCACCGGAATATCTGCCGTTTTATTCACCTGCCCGTCCAGAGTGGAAGCAACCGAATCTTGGAGTTGATGAATCGGAAATATACCCGCGAGTGGTATCTGGATCGCATCGCTGCCATCCGACGTATTTTGCCTGATGCCGCCATAGGAACCGACGTCTTCTGCGGTTTTCACAACGAGAGTCTGGAGGACCATGCTCAGACACTCAGTCTGATGCGGGAAGTGGGATTCGACACGGCCTTTATGTTTAAGTATAGTGAGCGTCCTGGCACCTATGCCCAGCGTCATCTTCCTGACCTCATTCCGGAGGAGGAGAAGGTGAGACGACTGAACGAAATCATTGCGTTGCAGAACGAACTGAGCTTAGTCAGTAACCAACGCGAGGTAGGTAAGACGGTGGAGGTGCTGGTCGAAGGATTCAGCAAGCGCAGTCATGAGGATATGATGGGACGGACTAGCCAGTATAAGACGGTTATCTTTCCGCGTGAGGGTAGGCGTATCGGCGAGTATGTGATGGTGCATATCGAAGAGGCCTCCGCGGCCACTTTACGGGGGAAAATCGTGGAAGAAGAGCAAAAAAAGTGATATTTTTGTGCTTTTTTGCCTTAAAAACTTGCATATTTAAAAAAAAAAGTGTATCTTTGCACTCGAAAATAATAAATTTTCATAGTTAAGGTTTAGGTTTTGGTATCAGGAAGCTGTGAAG
>X369_Koala__coassemble_124_pt1 | contig 18263 bp, 18 predicted proteins | sample X369_Koala__metabat2_high_PE_004 | metagenome-assembled genome bin X369_Koala | reverse complement strand
CATGTAAAATGCTTGCAAATATACAAAAAAATTCTGAAATTTGCAAATGTTTTGCCGTTTTTTTTACAAAAAACTCACTTTTTTCTCCATCCTCTTGCAAATTCCATTTATTTTTTGTATCTTTGTATCCAAATGTATAATCAAATCATCAATAATCACTAATCAAATAATCAACTATCATCTATGATTTACTCGAAAGAAGTACAAGAGATGTGCGTTGTCGCCAAGGGACCCAAGCACGGTCCCGCTCCCATCCCCGAAGAGGGTAAGTGGGTCAAGGCTACGGAGATCAAGGATATCTCCGGTATGACGCACGGTATCGGCTGGTGCGCTCCCCAACAGGGTTGCTGCAAACTCAGCCTGAACGTCAAGGACGGTGTCATCGAGGAGGCCCTGGTCGAGACCATCGGCTGCTCCGGTATGACCCACTCGGCCGCTATGGCTGCCGAGATTCTGCCCGGTAAGACCATCCTCGAGGCCCTCAACACCGACCTCGTTTGCGATGCCATCAACACCGCTATGCGCGAACTCTTCCTCCAGATTGTTTACGGCCGTACCCAGTCCGCTTTCTCCGAAGGCGGTCTCGCTATCGGCGCCGGACTCGAGGACCTCGGTAAGGGTCTCGTCAGCCAGTGCGGCACCCTCTTCTCCACCAAGGCGAAGGGCGTCCGTTACCTCCAGCTCACCGAAGGCTATATCACCAAGGAGTTCCTCGATGCGGACAACGAGGTCTGCGGCTACGAATATGTCCACATGGGCAAGTTCATGGACGCTATCAAGAAAGGTATGGACGCTAATGAAGCCCTCAAGAGCGTCACGGGTACGTATGGCCGTACCACCAAGGAACAGGGTGCCGTTAAATCCATTGATCCCCGTAAGAACTAATTATGATCCGTCCTGTTCAATTTGAATCCCAGGACCGCCGAATGGCGCAAGTCCTGAAGGCTCTGAACGATAATGGTATCAAGAGCATCGAGGAGGCCAACGAAATCTGCGAGAAGTACGGCCTCGACCCCTACCAGACCTGCGAAGACACCCAGCGCATCTGCTTCGAGAACGCCAAGTGGGCCTATGTCGTAGGTTCCGCTATCGCAATCAAGAAGGGCTGCAAGAACGCTGCCGACGCTGCCGAAGCTATCGGTATCGGCCTCCAGTCGTTCTGTATCCCCGGCTCCGTAGCCGACGACCGTAAGGTCGGACTCGGCCACGGCAACCTCGCCGCCCGTCTGCTGCGCGACGAGACCGAGTGCTTCGCTTTCCTCGCCGGACACGAGAGTTTCGCCGCCGCCGAGGGTGCAATTAAGATTGCCGAAATGGCCAATAAGGTCCGCAAGCGCCCGTTGCGCTGTATCCTGAACGGTCTTGGCAAGGACGCCGCGATGATCATCAGCCGTATCAACGGCTTCACCTACGTCCAGACCCAGTTCGACTATTTCACCGGTAAGCTCAATATCGTCCGTACCAAGGCCTATTCCGACGGCCCGCGTGCTAAGGTCAACTGCTACGGCGCCGATGACGTCCGCGAGGGTGTCGCTATCATGTGGCATGAGAACGTCGACGTCTCCATCACCGGTAACTCGACCAACCCCACCCGCTTCCAGCACCCCGTTGCCGGAACGTACAAGAAGGAGCGTATCGAGCAGGGTAAGCCCTACTTCTCCGTTGCTTCCGGTGGAGGTACCGGCCGTACGCTGCACCCCGATAACATGGCTGCCGGACCGGCCTCCTACGGCATGACCGACACCATGGGTCGTATGCACTCCGACGCCCAGTTCGCAGGTTCGTCCTCCGTTCCGGCTCACGTCGAGATGATGGGCTTCCTCGGCATCGGAAATAATCCGATGGTCGGCTGCACCGTCGCCTGCGCCGTCAACGTCGCCCTCGCGCTCAATAAGTAAGTCTAAACAAAATCTGTTAGTTACAAGCATCAGCCATTATCTCAAATTCCCTTTAAGAAGTGGTCTAATGTGAGTTAACAGAAGGAGTTTAGGTTACGTAAAACAACCATCCTCACAATAGCCTCGCCCCAAAAAGGCGAGGCTTTTGGTGTAAATGATTGACCCTATTTGCGACCGAAAATCGGACAAAAATTAACGGAATTATGTGGACAATCTGCGACCGAAAATTGAAAAATAAAAGTCGGTCGCAATTTTTGTCAAAAAACGCCCCATTTTTCTGCAAAATTTTTGAAAAAATGTGGACAATCTGCGACCGACTTTTTTTGATGTAAACAAAACATTGTCATACAATAGTGAAATTTTTTAATCCAAATTTTATGGCAAAGAACAGTACTACAATTTCTTACTCAGTTAGACCGAGTAAAATGAACAAAAAAGGAGAGTCTGCTATCGGTGTTACGATTAGTAATGGGACCCAAAGAGTGTACCTCGCAACGGGACATTTTGTCGCACCTTGCCAGTGGGACAACACCAAACAGCGTGTTCGTGGAGTGAGCGAAGAAGCAAATGTCCTTAACGAGTTCCTCTCACAGTTCAAAAATCAGATTTACCGCAAGGAGATTGAGCTCATCCAACGGGGCTATGTCAGCACGCCCGAGTTGCTCAAGGATGCCATCCTGAACAACGTGGATGGCTTGCAGCAGCATCGCCTCATGGAGGTGCTGCACGAGCACAACGAGGAGAAGAAGAAACTCATCGGCATTTCTGTTGCGGAGGAGACCTACTATTGCTATCTGCGAACGGAGGCGCTGCTCAAGCAGTTCCTTCGCGAAAAGTACAATCGCGAGGATATATACCTGCGCGAACTGACGGTGGGATTCATTGCGGACTTCCACACCTTCCTACTCACAAAGACGAAGATGAGGCAGAACACCACTACCAAGCATCTAAAGTTCCTGAAGAAGATTGTCAACGACTCGGTTGCACGTGGTTACATACCCGCTAACAAACTCGCCACCTATCGGGTCGAGCGAATCGCTACCGAGCCTGTGTTCCTTACGGAGGAGGAGTTACGCCGTGTCATTAACTTCGAAACCCCATATCGACATCTTGAGCGCACGCGCGACGCGTTCCTCTTCTCTTGTTTCACGGGACTCGCCTATATCGATATCAAGACGCTTACCAAGGAGCACATCGAGCGGGGAGAGAATGGGAAGATGTGGATTAAGAAGCACCGCGTCAAGACAGGAGTCCTATCCCGTATCCCTATCCTACCCATCGCAAAGATGATTTTGGATAAGTACAAAGATGCCGACCCCAACGTACTTATACCCATTCAGGGTGCAAGCGAAGTCAATGAGTATATTAAGACTATCGCTGTCCTGTGTGGTATAGATAAGCATGTCGTATTCCACTCTGCCCGCCACACCTTCGCAACCACAGTCACCCTAAGCAACAATATCTCCTTGGAGGTCATCGCTAAGATGATGGGGCACACTAATACCCGCATGACTACCCGTTATGCCAAACTTCTCGACCGTTGTATCGAGGAACAGATGAATAAACTTGATATTCTCTACAGTCCCGAGCAGGTTTCCTGATATCAAATCTGATAGAAAACAAGAGAAAAATTGGTACTTGCTAACCTCTGCCATCTAAGTCAAAGAATTAGGCGGTAGTACTTTCAGATAACCATTTTTTGCGAGAAGCAAAGTTAAAAGAATTATTTGACAGACTTGGTTATTTGAGCGACTTTTTGACCTCGAATCAGCACCTCTGACCTTCGACGAAGTCATCACCTGTTCTCTCTCACTTGAATCGGATACAGTAAATCAGAATCCACTGATTTCTATTTTGCAAAATTGGATTTGAAAAACAGATCGTCGCAGCAGGAAAGACAGCATTCTAATTTCCCCTTTGCAAAATTGAATTTGAAGTGAAGCAGAATGGATCCACCCTCCGCCGAACGCATAAAAAAAAGACGGAGTCAATCTCCGTCTTCTCTGTGATTATGTTCTTCCACTCGTAAAACTGCTTGGGCGAAGGAGTCTGCATCGTCGCCACAACAGCCCCAATTGGTGTGCAGGTCTCCGTTCTGCTGTCCGAGTACATGAGACCCGCCGAGCGACACCTCGCAGGTGTAATAGCGGATGACCTGATGCACTCGGTCGTGGTAGAATGCAATGTAGTCGCAGAGTCCTATCAGGGTTTGCTTGGGGAAGGTGTAGACGATGAGTAGTGCCTTCTCGTTATCGAGATGGACAGACGGAATAATCTTACGCTCATCATGACACTGGTCTAACATATAGACCTGCAAGCCTTTCAATCCCTGCTCGTCGAGGAAGATTTCTGCATACGACTCGTCATGAATCTTGCTGACGATAAACGGAAGGACCTTGAATTGTAATTCGTATAAAGGATGTAACATAGTTATTGTTGTTTAAGGTAAATACGTAGTTGTTTGTAGAGCCAAACGGCTATGATAACAAGGAGAATAACAGGTGTGCAGAAGATGTTGAAGTACCACAGCGCGAGAACGGCAATCTTGCCCCAATTGATAGCAATCATCCCATCCGAGCGCACGTAACGAAATGGCTCGATAGAATAGGGCATTCCATTATTAGCCTCGATCGGCAGAACCTTCAGCCGATTTCCCTGCCTGTCCACATACACCTCGTCATACTGATCCATATAGAAATCTCTCAGTTCCGTGTTTTTAACATTCTCGTCCGCACCAAACAGGATGCAGAGTTCGTGGCAATCCTGCCGAAACTCCTCTGCCTGCTGCGTCCATGGGTCTCGGTCGAGAAAGTACTGCGAGTCCCGATAGCCACAAGAGGTCAGCGAGAGAGCAAAAAGTGTGATACAAATTGATAGTGATTTTGTCATAAGAAATTCATTATGTCTGTCGATTGTTAAAATCTTGGAATGCTTTCTTTCGATAGACCCCATTCCTTCCCTTGATCTGATGCAGGATTGCAGGAGTGAATAGAAGTTCGAAATGAGGCGGTTAGTGGAATGAGGTGATAGAACCTCATTCGTCACAATCCAAGATTGCTCAACATTCCAAAATTTTAACAATTCAACATTGTACAGGTCTAATCGACCCACAAATTTTCCAAAATTTTAACAATTCACTTTTCTGGTTTGACACCAGGCGTTTGGGGAATATCAGGAACATCATCGACGCTCCAATCATCGTCGATTGCCACGATTGTTGCTACACTAACGTCGTCTCCGAATCCCTGCGCTGAACGCTCGGCGAGTTGGGACTCCACCTCGTGCCGAAGGGTATCCCCACGGAAGGACAGGCAGTCGTAGTAGATACTGCTTAGCCACGAGTAGAACTGATCCTTACTACTCGGCAGGTCGCTATTCATGTCCAGTCCCTCTTCTCGCCAAAAAGAGTTCAGCACTCCGTCCGTGGTTAGGAATACCGCCTTGGCGCGGAAGGGTTGGTCGGAGATATAGATAGTCGATTTGAACTTAGAAATCGCATCGTCGTCGCACATGGACTCCGTCTCATTGGGCTTGAGCGAATGGTTCTCCAAGACATCGACCATCTTCCCGCGACAATCCATCACAACGATGTTCCCGTCGCCGATACGAAGATAGAACGCGAGCCTCTCCGTCATGACGGCTGCAAGAAGCGTCGTTCCGTACGCTACGCGAGGAGCAAGTCCCCGACGCAGGCGATTCTCCTCGTCCGTGAAGGGGTGTTGCGCAATATCCATCATGACAGAATCATTCCATTCGGTGATGATAGAACGGAACAACTGACGTTCCCAATCATTGCGTGGCAGGTTCTTCAAGAGGTTCGTGGAATAGAGGAGAGTCTTGAGATTATTCATAGCGGCTTCGACAGCCAACTGCGCCCCCACTCCGCTTCGGCAATGGACTTCGGCTCCGTGACCGTCCGCAACACAGATGATAGAGAAATCCATCTGCCGTAACGTGGCAACGGCATCCTGAGATTCGCGACCTGTCTCCCTATGGTGCTTGCCCTGTACGCTCGCTCCTATAACACGTGTGGAGAACTTAGAAACCATGGCTCAAATCTTTTAGTTCGTCCTGCAGATCCTCCTTATATTCCCGAATCTGCTGAAGGGCTGTACTCTGCTTGCTATCCATCCCATCTCCCACACCCACTGCGCACGAGCGGGAAGCGATGGTGCTGCTCGATATGGTCACGAATCGGAGCATATCCCGAAGGAGTTCGGGGGTATAGGCAGTCAGCACCATCTCAGGGTTACCGACGATATCGCTGAGTACCTCGCGATTCGCATCGTCTCCGATGGAGATAGCGATACGGATGGAGGCGGTCCACCACTTATTCTGCTGCAGCAAAGCGAGCTTGTCCTTGTAGGCTCGAGAGGGGACTCCGTCGGAGAGCAAAATGACAACGGGTGCGTATTGAGGCGCAGGGAGGAAAGCGTGCGAGTTCATCTTCAGCCGCAGGCTATCGAGCGCCATATCCATGTACGTCCGTCCGTCTGCCGTCAGGTCTACCCAATGGACATCCTTCACATCCGTTGGTTCACAAATCCATTGGACATTCTCGTTGAACTCCATGCAGGCGATAGATATGCGGCTATCGACATTCGTTTCCGCGATATGACTCAGGTCGGGTATCAGACTGCGAATAGCACTATTCACGGCATCCATCTTGGTGCCCTTCATCGACCCCGACGAGTCAACGACGAAGAATACAGTCATGTTTCGGCGAGCAATCGGTTGCTCAGCCATTAAGGGATTGTTGTTTTCCATATTGTTGTTTGTTTATTGGTTAATCGTATCGGTTATGATGGCGTCGATTCCTTCCCACCGGAGGGCGACGTGGTTGTAGATAGGAAAGCCTGTATGAGGTCGGGCGAGGAACATCTTGCCGTCAGGCATAGTGACCGTCATGGTGCTATCCGACACATTCCTTATGCCCCACACCATCGGGTTCTCGGTATTCTGCACGACCTCGCCAATGACGCGGGGCATCTCGCTCGGGGCAAAGAGCGAAGAGCAGATCTTCGACCCGGGCATTAGGGCGAGACGAGTTCCGTGCGTGTTACTAAGCATGAGCGGGCGGGGAATCATACACCCGCAGGTGCTGCACTCGCTCTCGGGCTGAGCGAGGTTAATGAGCGTGTCGTGGTTTCCGCAAGCCACCACCTGCCCGCAGAGGTTATCCATGATCTCGAACCACTCGTTCGCGAAGGGACGATGGATGCGGTCTCCGAAACAGCGGATGAACGCCTTCTGAACATCGTCGGGAAGTAATTTCCATCGAGCAATCAGGGTCGAATGGATTCCCGGTACAGGACGGTTCGACCAATCCTTCGGATCGTAGACGAAGATGCCCCTGCCGTACACAATCTTCTCGATGCGGTCTGTCAGGATAGGAACCTGCGTCAGGAGGCGACCCTCGAAGGGATGCCCGTTGGTCAGCAACATGAACAGAATCAGCCCTACGGAGAAATTATCCGACTCAGGCGACGGGTGTCCACCCCGAACAATCTCAGGCGCCACGAATCGCTGCTTACCACGCACCATTCCTGCGTAGTATGTATCGTATGGGCAGATGTTATCGCAGTCGACAATCTCCACTTCACCCGTGTGGGTGTTGAAGAAGAACGAGCCGTCGTTGACATCGGTGAACATCAGCTTGCGCTCGTGTAGTTTCATGAACGCGTACGCGATGTTCCTGCAGGCATTGGTTAGTGCCCACCAGGAGTCGAAATGTGCCTTGCAGAGGAGTAGGTCTCCCATGCTGACATAGCCCTTCGAAATGAGCGGCATGAAATACCCAAAGCGCTCCGAGCGAGGGGCATTCTTATCGGAAGTGTAGAGAACAGACTCGGGACGACGGAACTGAGGAGTAATGGGTTCCATGTGCATAACGTCTGCGAGGTGATGTACGAATTCTCGAGAGGGCAGGCGGTGATAGCACTTGAGCGCAAGCTCTCTGCCGTCCGAGTGCCGAACTCGGTAGACAGTTGCCTGACCGCCCTTGCCGAGGATACTGAGGATCGTGATGCTCTCACCGCCTTGTTGTAGCGGAATGGTCATGTTGGGTTTGAATCTGGGTTGCATACGCGTTGGTCATAAAAAAGAGCCACCCAAGGGAGGATCTCGCACATCCATCACCTCGGGCAACTCAGACTATTCTGTTTGTTGCAATATTCCTGACCGCCTTTTTGTCTGTGCGAGCAACAAAAAAGCAGCGCCTTTCTCTCGAAAAGCACTGCAAAGTTACGAATTATTTTTCAAATTATCAATGTCAATCGTCCCCACCACCACCGCTCTTGCCCATCAAATCAAGGGATATTTTTGTTGACCGCATGTAAAATCATGTAGTCTATTGTCTGCTCTCAAATTCCTTCTTTTCCATATTGTATCCACGGTTGCAGTTGCTGTAATCTCCGTTGACTGCAAACTTCACCTTCCCTATCTGTTGCAGCAGTAAGTAGTACTCGGTCCGCTTCAATGCGCCAACAGTTATGGGCTGTGGAAAATCATGCTGTAAGCGGAACAGCAGTTTCCCATACTCGACATCAGAGGCTTTACATTCGCGGACCTTCTTTTGGATATACAGGCGATCGTAAGTTTGCGTTGGACGCGACAGCCCCTTGAACTCATTGATAATCTTCTTGTTTTCTTTTATAGTGAATTCGCTCACTTGGAAGTTCTCGTAGCCCTTGAAGGAGCGCAGCACACTAACGAGATACGCGATGTATCGGTCTTGCCATTGACAGAGAGAGTCGTAGAGGGACTTGCTGAAATACTCCGTAATAATCTTCTTATCCTTTCCGCGACTAAGCAGTTCATCCGTAACCATCTGAAGTATCCACTTTAACTTAATTGTCTTTTCGTTTAGTCCCCCCATTTCCCATTCAAATGCGATGCATGTCAGGGCAACGGGACTGAAGGCATAGTACCACAGTACATCCTCGACGCGGTACCGACCTATGTTTATTCGCTTTATCTCATTGAAATCCAAACCGTACGAATCCTCGGTAAGGCTATTTCGAAACGTCTCATCATCCCTTACTTTCTGCAGCCAAAGGTTATAGTACGATATCCTGATGAGCGTGAGGAAAAGCGGATTGCTGATTTTTACGTGTGGATATAACGTGTAGTCAACCTTATTCATTCCGGGACTCCAATACGCAATGTGGTCGAGAAGGAATCGGGGGTCCTTCATCTTGGTTCGGCGAATCATGTAGTCGGGGTCAAGACCGATATAATTGTTGATGTCGCGTTCAAAAATGAGGTCTTCAGGCAGTCCGTCCCGAAAACGAGGCAATGTCACCATGAATCCCACATGCGCGACACGCGCCTGTAGCCATGCGGGATAATTGGAAGATTGATTACTCATGATTTAGAACTATGGTTCCTGTATCCAGCAAATTCCGTGCCAGACCGTTTCGGAAAAATATTTTCAAAATTGGAATGCGAGATGCTCTCCCATTCCTTTTTCGTCATCAATGTCTTTGTGTCCTGTACTTGAGCATTATATAACTCCATTGGATCTTGCTCTTGGTAACAAATTCTTTGCATGGGGAAGTCTGTTCCAAACAAGATTCTAGAGTAGAAACCAAGTTGAATTAATTTCTTGACATATTCCATTGGAACAAAAGAGGTATCAGTCCAAACATTAGGGCATTGTTTCATCACCTCTATACATTGTTCTATAGGACGAGCGTGAGCCAAAATGAAAAGTTGTTGAGGATGTTCTTTGCAAACATTCAAATAACTGCCCGCATTACTTTCATCGCAACCTCCTGTATGAAACAACAGAGGTATATGAAGTTGCTGCGCTAATGTTACACATTGTTCAATCTCATCCTTTGACCAATGTTGTGCATAGCCATGAATCTTTAGGCAACGCCATGGAATTCCACAATCTAACATTCGTTTGATTCTTTCGCAAAGAATCATGGACGGCGTTAGCCATAGAACGGGCACAATACGGTCTTCGCCAAGTCGAATAATCTCCCGCATTTCGGTTATGACGCGATTATCATCTTCTGCGCATGTCGTTGTTGAAGATACAGCGAATCGTTCTACGCCTGCATCCGTCAAGAAATCGAGTACATTTTGTGGAGGGAAAAAGTACTCTCTAAATTGACCAATATGAACATGCGCATCGCAAATCATAACTTGCCTGTCGCTCGGTATTCTTCTACAATCCGTTTGTTCAAAAAAGCCACATCACAGAAGTGTTGGTTTATCTTGAACATATCTCCATTACTTTCGTTATAGTTGCGGACTAAGCACATCGCACAATAGTTTCGTGCTTCGCATTTCATGCATTTAGGGAACGACCCTTGAGTTACGGACCGAATCTCATTCAGTTTCTCAGAGTGCTTCCAAATTTCTTCCAAAGATTGTTTATACACATTTCCGACAACCATTGCCTGCCATCCTGCACAGGGGTATACATCTCCATTCTCAGTAATGCAACAGTCATTGATGCCCGCTCCACACATAGGCTGCTTTGCGAAGCGCTCTTCACTGATGAATATCTCATCTGAGATGGGACGTTGTTTTAGTGTGGATTGTTTGTAGTTAATATCATAGTCAAGGATATCACGAAGCACTTGTTCGGTTTCCTCTATAGACAAGCGGTTGGCGAGGTTCTGCGTATCAAAATTGGATTGAGCCATCATAATGTAATCCGTTTGAGCCTTGCAACGGAGAGATTGTGCATATGCCAACACATCCTTGTATCCCTTAGCATTGGCTTTCATGAGGGGACAGGAAATTTGTACAGGGATATCTGCGGCAACAAGTTTCTCAATGGCTGCCTTTGTCTTGGCGCATGAACCAGGGATTGTTGTAATCAGGTCATGGATAGCAGGATCCATACTATATAGGGAAGTCTGTATCAGGGATACATTCGCTGCTTTGATGAATGGGATCTGTACATCACGGAGAGCAATCAGGTTGCTAAGGATAGACACCTGCAAATCTTTCTCTCGGCAATAGTTCATTATTTCAATCAACCCCTTGTGCATAAACACCTCCCCGCCCGAGAGGGTAACATGCAATCCGCCCAAGGATGCGAATTCATCAATGATGCTCTTTACCTTCTCAACAGGCATGTCCGCGCCATCGTTTTTCTTAGCATTGGGAATATAGCAATGAATACAGCGTTCATTGCAACGGCTCGTAAGTTCAAATTGTATGCTATTCAGTCGGGGCTTCCGCTGTGTTGCTTCAAGCACGAAATCCTGTGTATAGTTGAGTACGGTAGGAGTACCTTCTTGTGAGAAATCTTCTACCAATGTCTTCGGGTTTTCCATTGAATAGGAGAAATCCAAGTCCTTGTTGTCGAGTTCTTCCTTCGTTTCGCCCATGACGAAGAATAGATGCTTCGTCATGTCTTCTACAAAAGCGGTGAAATCCGTCCGCAGTTTATCTGCGGATACGCTGTCTCCATAGAGAGTTTGTAGGCGGGATAGGATGTCATCAATACTCTGCGGCTGACGACTAATCTCTCGCAAGAAGTCTGCACCCGTTTCATTGTACATCCTGTCTTGCCGAGTCATCTGATTCGTTACATACCCGCAACCATCCCAAAAGCGGATAAATGTATTCTTACATTGTCTTACTAACATTGATGTCAATGCCGCAACTGGTTTTACAAGAACTCCCCATGACCATCCGAGATGGTGGGGAGTTCTTTGCTTTGCTTGAAAGTTCGTAATTGAGAATTTAGAGCTAGTATATCCCCTCGCATAATCTCGAAACAATATTTGAAGGAAACCATCCGTTCTGATGTCGAACAAAGTGCGTCGTCACAGTGCCATGGTCAAGTACATCCACAGTTACGCCTTCAGAACTGTTGTCCCGCAAAACGCCTACGGGGCAACCAGCAGCGAACGAACCGCGAGGGGAGTTCTTAGCGAACAACTCAAGTTCTTTGTATGTTTTAGTCATAGGTTACACCACTAACTAATGCATATTTCGAACGATTTTAGCAACTTGTGTCTCAAGCTTATCTACCTTATCCATTAAAATTAAGATATTGGTCTCCATTTCTTCACGAGTCAAATCCATAATAAAAAATTTTAAATTAGTTAATTGAAATTTAGATTTGTTACCACGATGTAATTAATTTGCATCGTTTGAATTAAGCATTCTAAAAATTTTTTTCTTGTTTTCTTTTGTGAACTCAAAAAAATTTAGTCTTTCTCCTTTCAAGCGCATAGACGTTTTCTGTCCACAGAAATTCTATTCCGCTGTGGCTAACGGTAGCATGTTTCTATAGAGAACCGATACCGCAATTAGTGATATACCAACCACCACCTCGATCGTTTTCTACGATGACCCGAGTACCACTCCAATATGCATTAACAGGACGAGTACCGGCTCCATTCGCAAAGTTCACTCTTTGGCAGACTTCGCCATTGGGGTCATAGATAATAACGTCGTAACCACGGATTACAATGTCACAGGCTGACGCATTGTCAGCACAACTAAGAAAAGATAAAGCCATAACAATATTAATTTAAATCCCTTTTATTCTTTTTCGCTTTCTTCCTCCTCCTCTTCCTCCTCTTCTTCATCTTCCTCCTCGTCTTCTTCGTCTTCTTCGTTTTCCTCCTCCTTGTCTTCCTCGTCTTCTTCGTTTTCCTCCTCCTTGTCTTCCTCGTCTTCCTCGCCAAACTCGTAGGTCCCTATCTTCCCAACCGGAGTGGTGGAGATGTAATAGATGAGGTCATCTTCGGACAGATTCGGTTCGTAATCCAAAGCGCGGGAAGCCACAAGTTCCTTGACTGTGAGGCCATAATGCTTCTTAAGCAGGAAGAACGGGATAAGGGCAATCAACTCCATGACAATCGTAGACCCAATGAAGATGAAGGGGACTAAATCGTCTTCAATATTCTCATCATAGGCTGTGATGACAGCCATGGTTGCAACGAGTCCCGCCAGGAATGAGACAACCAATCCGATGCCGAAGCAGTTCTTGCAGATTTTCCGCTGATGCTCATAGTCCATTTTGACAAGCAGTTTTTTCATGAAGTCCTGGTCCTTCAGGTTTTCGGTGCCATAGTTCTTCAGTTGGGTTGCCCTCTCAATCCACGCACCCTGCAGTTTTCGGGCAGGTTCAACGTAGTTCAATTCCTCCCGGAGGTACCGTTTATGGTCATCTTCTATATTCGAGTATTCATCCGACTCGAGAATATGCTCCAGTTCCTTGCTGGTAAAATCCTTATTCGAGTTATAAATAGCCTCTGCTTCGGCTTTGAGCCAACTCTTATTATCCGGCATATTCATCGAATGAATTCGAGCAATCTCCAGTTCTGCTTTAGCCAGGTCGTTGTAGTAAATCGGGTAAATCTTATCGTATAAAGCCTGACAGTGCTTAGCGGATTTCAAGTGCTTTTTTTCAACTCTGCGTTGGTGAGCTTTCATGCCGGCTTTTACTAGCGCAGCACCTCCCGACACGGCACCACCGACTAATAATCCGACCCCCTTCCCAATCAGGCCACCATCTCCGTCGGAAGAGGAAGAAGAATGAGAATTGCTATTCGAGGACGGTGTAGGGGAATTAGACCGTACCTGAGGACTGGGAAGTGGCAAACTGCCCACTCCTGCGTTACTAAAGTATTCACCATGATTCGAATCTCCATTTTCACAAACAATAACCCAACCTCTATTATACGCATTCGCCCAGTAGGCTGCGGTAGGACGGAAATTGCAGGTGTTCTCTTTGGAGATTTCACCGTTGGGATCATACAGAACAACCTTGTTACCTACGATACTGATTCTACATCTTTCTTTGTTGTCTACGCAACCTATAAAATTTAATGCCATAATTTTAAAAAATTTATTTGATTTGTATTCATGATATCCACACAAAAAAGCGCAGAGACTGTTTGTCATCTGTGCTCGGTGGTTGTCGCAGAACCATTAGCCATCAAACGACAACAGGCTCCACGCTGGTATATATACTCCACCTCTCCAGATGGATACAATACACCATAACGTGGCATTCTTGCTGCGTTGTCAGGATGGCTAAAATAGAAACTTGCGACATTTCCGAGCAACCATGACAAGCGTTGTGAACGCTTACTATGTACTTGAGTTCGGTTAAAACTCATTGCAAAGTTACACTTTTTTTTCCAAATATGCAAATATTTTGGACTTTTTTTTAAAATTTTCACACAGGAGCCCCGCTTCTGGCTATGCTGCGACCATATTGCCACCGGCGGGACTCCTACGGAGCTCCTATTGAAGCAACTGCAAAATTACACTTTTTTTTGCGATTGGGCAAATGAAAGTGTTAGGAAAGTTTGTGTGGAGTGTAAAACCTACCGAATAGGTTTATAGTATAGATTGAAGAGCCGGTTATACTCCTCCTCAGAAATCGCGCCCTGCCGCCACGCGTCATAGATCGACGGATAGGCTTTCCTGGCTTGGATGCTCTGATTTAGATACTTGGAATATGCCGACATATAGTCGGTCTCTATCTCCTGTTCGTGCTTGGGATATTGCTGCCGATAGGACTGATACATTGTGTCCATCCGGCTGCCAAAATACGTAGAGACCTCGGCAGCGAACTCCCGATACGGATAGGGCATGCGTCGCAGGCTGTCTTCAAATTGCGCGTACAGGCGCGTGTTCTCGGTATGGAGTGTATCCAGATTGAATCCCGTAGTTCGTTCTGCCTCTTGCGGATGGTTTTTTTCTGCTATCGCAACAAGCCCTCCGATTAGTGCCAGCGCCATCAGTAACACCACGCCCATTTGCCACCAGACCGTGCGATTGATGGCCAAGCGCAAGGCTCGTATGGTTGCATATCGTTTGTTGGGATTCGTCCGAAGGCACCGTCGAACAACGAAGGCATATCGGTATGGAAAAAGCAGTCGAATGATTTCGCCCAACGCATAGATGTCTGTGGCAGGGGTCAGAGCTTGCTGTTGAGGTGTCTTTTGCTCCGGAGCCGCGTAGCAGGATGTGTAACCCATCTGCTGAGCCACATACTCGCTCTTATCCGCAAAACTCAGGTCTATCAGCCGCACATGGTCGTCCCGCGTCACCAGGATATTCTGAGGTTTGATGTCTGCATGAATGATTCCCCGCTCGTGCAAGTACTCCACCGCTTCCAGCACTTCTCGAAGCACGAGTTTCCTGCTCGCGGCAGAAGGATGAGTCGTCAACCATTCGTCTAACGATGTTCCATCCACATATTCCATCCCAATCGCTGGCCCAAGTTCCGAATCATCCGGCATCTGCCATACCCGGAGGATATGCGGATTGTCCAACTGCTGCAACAGGTGGTACTCCCGCTGGAGCAGTTCGACCAAGAACGCTCTTTGAGGGTGGTTCGGAAGAACGGTCTTCAGCACAAATCGATGACCATCCTGCAGCTCACAATAGATACGATGAAGTTCCGTCTCGTTCAGCAATGTGCGACCCGAGTTTCCTGGTGTCGAAACGGATGACAGGTCCCTGGCGAATCCCGATGTTGGCTCCTGCTTCATCGAATGAATACTTCGCTTAGTCCGTTTCCGCGTCCTATGATATATTCCCCCAGGTCGACTCCTGCGTGGTGCAAATGGCTCAGAACGGCAGGAACCTGGACCTCTATCTGGACGCAATCGAATTCGTCTCCAGCCTGTAGGGTAGATGAATTCACCACTTCCAGAATCGTGAAGTGGTTCTCACCCTCATACTGTATTTGCATGGAGCGATTCGGTTGCCAGACGAGGTCTATCTGTTGCCCCACACGTAGTGCCTTCAGCTCGACACCCCCACAGCGGGCAGATAGTCCCGAGTCCCCCGTGTCCGTTGCTGTACTGCTCACGAAATGCTCCCAGTCCCGATAACCCACATACGCACACAGTATGTCCAGCGAGGAGCGGTAGATGGTTCGGGAAGCCACATGCCTCACGCCCCAAATGCGTCGAATCGTATCGGGGTTGAGGCGGTTGTGTAACTCGTTTTCGGCCAGCAGAACTATCTTTTGTGAACTATCGATGGCTCCATATTTCGCCTCCACCGCCTGCCGTAGGCGTGAGATGGCGGGATGCGTATCCGGTATGCGATGGGTCATAAGTCATGGAATAATCTGTGCGACTGCAAATATACAAAATAAATTTGACATTTCCAAATTTATGGACAACAATTTTTCGGAAATCTTCATTCTGCGTCCCCATCACCCACGTTTAGCAGAGAGAGTGTTTGCGCCGACACAAGGTTATCTTCTTGTTGAGGTTGCGCAGACGTGCTCGCAGTTCAGGAGAGTCGTCCTCCGCTATCTCCTGATTGGTGCATTGGATGACCCCGCGATGCGTGTCGAACATGAGGCTCTTGCAGTCCTCTGATTCATCCAACTCCCATATCTCCTCATGTAGTTCAGTGTCTTCCGCCAATTCCTGCGGGTTCTTGACCGTCAGTTGCTCGTCCCCCGATATCCAATGATAGCCGAGGTACCGACAGGACTCGGGCAGTTCCAGTTTCGAAAGGGACGGGCAGTTCGCAAACGCCATAGCACCGATATGCCGAAGCAACGGTGGCAGTTCGATGCTCCTGAGGCTATGACAACCCTCAAAGCACTTGGGGCGAAGGACCTTCACGCTCTTGGGTAGATGGATGTCCTGCAGGCTTGTGCAGCCCTGAAAAGCAGACCACTCTATCTCCCCCACCTCGTCAGACAGGATTGTGACCTTACGCAGACTCGTACAGGTTGCACAGACCTGCGCGGCGATTTCGTACACGGTCTCGGGGAAGGTAATCTCTTCTAACGAGCAGCAGCCATAGAACGCGCCCGGACCGATGCTTCTGATTTTGCCCACCGACAGGTTGATTGTTCGGAGCGACTTGCAGTACGCGAACGCTCGAGCCTCGATGCTCCTAAGGTTCGAACCGTCCTCGAAGATGACCTTGCTCAGGTTTGTGCAACCGCTGAACGCAAAGCCGTCTATCTGCTCCACACTACGCGGGATGACAATCTCACGAAGGTTCCTACAGTCGCTGAACAACCCCTCACCAATCCATCGGACGGCGGATGGGATAGTGAACGAGGTCATGTCCTTGTCCTTCAGCGCGAGGAGGTGCGTCTTCTGTGGGTCTTCATAGAGGAATCCATCTTCGAACTGAATGTTCTGATACGTGGCGCCGAAGTGCGGGTCGGTTTTGTACTTCCCGAAGCCGACCGATTCGTCCCGTAGGTCGGTGTACAGATAGCGCGTGCCCATGAAGGCATTCGTGCCAATCTCGCGCACCGACGGGGGAATGACTACCTTCTCCATCTTGACCATTCGGAAGGCTCCGCTTCCAATCTTTTCAAGTGTGCTCGGGAATTGGATTTCGGTCAGCCCTGTGTGGGCAAAGGCATCCTGTTTGATCTCCCTGAGCCCCTTCGGAAGAGACACCTTACGAAGGTTCGTGCAACCCTCAAAAGCAGAGATACCGATGGTCTCTATCCCCTCGGGAATGACGACGGACTGCAGCGATGGATTGGCACGGAAGGCACGCATGTCGATTTGATTACACGAGCGGTCTAACACGATTTTCCCCCGCCTCGTCGGCTCATCGAATTCATGACTCAGGTAACGGACGCGGCTATCGATTGTGACCTGCGCGTCGGCATTGTAAAGGATGGTAAGTTGATTTTCGTTTTTCATCCCACAAAGTTACACTTTTTTTTCGACATTTGCAACTACCATCTTCCGCCCACCCGCGCCTTCATCAGCTACGATGCGGTACAGGGAATTCCCCCAACATGTATTTTGATGTATTGGCGATGAATTCTTTAACGTCGGAGCTTGAATCGGCACACAACTATTTCCAAATTCTCTTTTTCAAAATAGAATTTGAAGAATAAGCTTCCCTTTTTTTCTAATTCAATATCCTTAGTATGACTGTCAATCTGTCATTTAATTTTTTTTATTTTTTCAAAGAAAAAATAACATATATATAACAAGTCCTGTCAGTTAACTTTTCGATTTGTTTGGCACACAATTTGATAGCTAAAAATATACAATAATTATACGAATTAATACAATACTTATACCTTTAGATATTTGTTAAAATTTAAAATATGAAAAAAATTATTTACGACTACATGAAGTCGGTTAAGGAAAATGCAGCGCAAAACGGCTGCGCAGTATCCACCATTTACAAGTATCTCCAAAGGGAAGGTATTGACCGACATGGTGACGAACAGCGAAAAAGGTACTTGCGTATTACGCATGCAGCCAAGTCCAAAAAAATTAAAGACAAATTAGCCGAGAAAGGCAAAAGGAAAAGATCGTTGTGCGCCGAGGTAGCCAAAGAAGTAGGAGTGGCACCCCAAACAGTGAAACGATACCTTGATCCAAACTATGATTGGCGTAAGCAATTCACTCAGGGCAAGGG
>X369_Koala__coassemble_122_pt1 | contig 18370 bp, 12 predicted proteins | sample X369_Koala__metabat2_high_PE_004 | metagenome-assembled genome bin X369_Koala | reverse complement strand
CTCCACAACGGTGAGTCCGGCTCCTCCGGTATTGACATCTCCGTCGTGATAAACGAGTTCAGACCTGCCACTTCGGTGGCGGGTCTTGTTGTATCGGGCCAGGTAGTCTCGAACGATTTGTTTCAGTGCTCCTGTTCCCGTACCGTGTAGGATGGTTATCTCTCCGGCGGCGACCATTACCGCATCGTCCAGATACGCAATCAGCGCTTCCAGCGCCTCATCCGCCCGCATCCCACGGATATCGAGGGTGCGCTCGAAGCGTAGTTTATGCGTCCGAATCGTATCGGCTATCGCTTTTGTCACCTTAGGCATCGACTTGGCTACCGGCTTTAGCTGACTGAAGTCCCGCAGTACCTGCTTACCGGGTTGTGTCTTTTCTTCCTGCACTTTCTTCGCCGGTTCCGTGTGTTGGTTCACTTTCTGCTTCTGCGCTTCCACCTTTGCCCGTGCCGCACGGGTCTTCTCGCGATCCGCCTTCGCTTCCTTAATCTCCCGAATGGTGCGTTCGATGGTGGCGTTGCTCTCCTCCAGCAGCTCGGCTGCCTTCTGATTGGCGTCCGCCAGAATCTGCTTATGCTTCAGTTTGAGCGAGCTAATCTCCTGCTCGTAGTAAGCGATTCGTTCCTCCAGATGCTTCTCCCGCAGCCGCACCTTCTCGCGTTTGTTCTCCCAGTAGCGCTTATCCCGCGCGATGTCCTGCAGCGAGCGGTCGTAGTTGATATGCTCGCTGCCAATCAGTTCGGTCGCTTGGGCGATAATCTGCTGCGGCAGACCAATCTGTTTCGCTATCTCGATGGCAAAAGACGAACCCGCCTGACCGATACTGAGCATGAAGAGCGGCCGGAGGGCACCGCGGTCGTAGAGCATCGCTCCGTTGATGACGCCTTCGTGGTTATCCGCATAGTGCTTGAGGTTTGTGTAGTGGGTGGTGATGATGCCGTGGGCTCTTCGCTCATTCAGTTCCGTCAGCACCGCTTCGGCTATCGCTCCGCCTATCAGCGGCTCTGTTCCCGTTCCGAATTCGTCTATCAGGAACAGTGTCCGCGGATTGGCGTGCTGCACGAACTCCTTCATGTTCCTTAGGTGCGAGGAGTAGGTGGAGAGGTCGTCCTCTATCGACTGCTCGTCGCCTATGTCGATGAACATACTCTCGTAGCATCCCATTCGGCTGTCTTCCGTGACGGGAATCGGCAGTCCGCACTGCAGCATGTATTGCAGTAGTGCTACCGTCTTGAGGCAGACGGATTTACCCCCTGCGTTCGGTCCGGATATAATCAGTATCCTCCCGCTCCTCGGGCCGTTATCCGTTTCTGCTGTCAGTTCCAGATTGAGGGGTACCACTTCCTTGCTTTGTTTCTGGTAGTTCAGGTACAGCAGCGGATGTCGTCCGTTGTGTATCTGGACGCAGGGCTTGTCGCTCATCTCGGGCACAATCGCCTGTAGCTGTTCGGCCAGGTCGCATTTGGCCAGCAGGTAGTCTATCGTTGCCAGCAGCGTAGCCGTATCCAGTATCTGCGGGATGACGGGACGTATCTCGTTCGTCACGGCTTGCAGAATCCGGATGCGCTCGCGTCCCTCTTCGCCTTGCAGTTCCCGAATCCGGTTGTTGGCTTCCACCACCTGCTGCGGCTCGATATAGACCGTCTTACCTGTCGCTGATTCGTCGTGCACGATACCACCTATCTTCCGTTTCGAGGCCGGTGGAACGGGTAGCACCAGTCGCCCTTCGCGTAGGGTAGGGGTGGCGTCCTTGTCGATAATCCCGTCCGCTTGTCCCTGTCTCAGTACCTGCGTCAGGATTCATCCTACCGTCCCCTGTTGTCGCGCGATATCCTGCCGGATGCGGTGCAGTTCCGGCGAGGCGTTGTCGCTCAGTCGTCCGTAGCGGTCCAGGATACCGTCTATCTCCCGAATCACCTTCCCGATTCCCGCATACTCCCGTTGCGTAACGAGTGCCCGTAGCAGGTTGTATTTTGTGTCCTCCAGATTCTCCAGGAACTGAATCAACTCGCTCGCATACCCCAGGGTCTTGCCGATGTTCTGCAGTTCCTCTTCGTCCAGATAGAGTCCCTCGATACGGATGCGGTGCAGCGACTCGCGGATGTCGATGATCTCTCCACGAGGGAATCCCAGCTCCGGTTGGGCGAGCACTTGCAGCAGCTGCTGCGTAATCTGTAGCGATTGCTGTATGGCGTGATAATCGCTCGTATAGGCAATGGCATCGACCATCTCGCGCCCCATATCACTATGGCACGCCTCCTGCAGGAGCGCACGAATGTCGCTAAAACCAATCTTATCTTCTATGTTTCGGGGATAAATCACCGCTTGAATGCGTTTTTACCGACGGTGACATAGCCGTCGAAGTCCGGCACCTTCAGGTGGTGGCACTCGCGGAAAGCGTCTTGCCCAATCGTCTCCAGCGATTGCGGCCAGTGTACATCCCGCAGCAGGTAGCAGTTCATGAACGCCCCTTGTCCGATAGTTGTTACCTGGTCGGTAATCGTCACTTCGTGCAGGTTCACGCAGTCGGCAAAGACGTAACTGTCTATCTCCTTGACCGATAGGGGTATCTGAATCTCCGTCAGTCGCTTGCACTGCCGGAACGCACCCGATTCGATGTAGTGGATGTGGTTCACCAGGTTGATCTTCTCCAGTTGGATGCAGTTGTAGAACGCTTCCTTCCCGATGCGGAACAGGGTGTTAGGCAGCGCTATCTTCTCCAGCAGCACGCAGTCCTTGAAACTCTCGTCCCCAATGGCGTAGAGCGTCTCCGGCAGCACGACCTTGCTCAGTCGTGAGCAACCGATACAGGTGCCTTTCTCTAACTCCTCCAGTCCGTCAGGAAACTCCACCTTACTGATATGTGAGCATCCGGCCAGCGCCATCTCGCCCATTCGCCGTACACTCTTCGGAATCTGGATTTCCTCCAGTCCGCTACAGCCCGCAAAGCATCCGTTACCGATGCGCTCCAGGTTCTTGGGCAGTTGGATCATCTTCAGGTTTCGGCAGGTGTAGAAGCAGGCCGTCGGCAGTACGTTTAGATTCTCGTTCAGCGTCTGCGAGGCCAGCAGGTTGCAACTGTAGAAGGCTCCTGCGCCCAGATAATTCACAGTCTGCGGGAGGGTGGCTTCCTTGAGCGACGCGCAGCCGTAGAAGGCGTAGTTATCCACCTTCGTCACGCTCTGGGGAATGGTGACCGTCTGCAGTCCCGTGCACTGGTAGAAGCAGGCAGAGGGAATCTGAGGCACACCGGCCGGTATCTTCACCGTTCGTACCTGCTCCAGGTTCGCGAAGGACCGACAAGCGAATAGGCGAATGGGCACCTTGACCTTCATGGCCACAAAGTCAATCTTGGCGGGCGCGGTCTTGCTCACGCTAATCAGGCAACCGTCCACCATCAGGCAGCCTTTCTTCCACTTATTCTCGTTATTCGCTATTCCCGATCCGGTCAGGATGTCTTCGCCTATCCAGTTCACCGTGGCCGGGATAGTGAGTTTCTCCAGGTTCTTGCAACCATGGAACATATCGTGCTCGATACGGGTGATAGCCGCCGGCCACTCGACACGCGCCACGGTCTTGTTGTTCTCGAAGCAACCGGCCGCTACGATTCGTATCCCTTCCGGGAACTCGTACTTGGGTTTACAAGTCTTGTCGACCGCAATGAGCACCGAGTCGATGACGAGGTTTCCGTCCACCCAGTTCTCCTTGTTATTCCATATCCCTGTTCCCTCCAGGGCGTTACGCCAGATGGTCTTCAGACTGCTTGGCAGCACCAGTCCCGTCAGGTTCTTGGCGCCCGCAAAGGCCTTGGGACCGATCCCCACCACCTCGTACGTGTCTTGTCCGACTACGATCGTCTCGGGAATAGCCAGGTCGCCGCTAATCTTCGGATTCAGGTCTACTTCCGCCGTCAGATGGTCTTCGTCCAGGAGGTAATTCACTTCGTCATAGACGGCCTTCTGCTGTGCGCATAGGCTGATGCAGACGGTGCATGTCAGGATTGTAAGAATGCTTTGTTTCATTATCTTATTGTATTTTTTCGCCGATTAAGGTATAGTTTTGATTTCCGTGTTGGATATAGAGTATTCCGTTGCGCCGAACGATAGGATGACGCTTATCGCCCTGCACCTCGTCCGTGGCCGTCGGAACAATAGGTTTTGTCCGTCCCATTCGGTACCAGATGGCGTTTTCGATTAACTTCAGCGCATCGTGGGTCAGGTAGGCTGTGGAGTATTCGCTTAGTCCGATGGTCAGTGTGTTATCGTATTCGGCAATGGCATCATATTGGTTATTGACCTGAGCCAATACGGAGACAGGGCTGACAAGCCATTGACTGATGGCGGTAACGGCGTTGGTGTTGACCTGACTAAACAGCTTCAGCGGGCTGCTTAGTCCCTCGAAGATAACGTGATTGGGTTGCGTGATTTCGATGCTGGTACTCGGAGTGTTGATAGGTGTGCCCCAGTTCCAGATGGTGCTCTTGTAGATAAAGGGCTTGAGAATCAGTTTTGGCAGCGTCTCCTCCTCCGCGGGCCCGATGGCTGCCGCTGTCGATTTTGGCACCGAGGAGATAATCAGTAACTCATAGTCCGAGTAATCCAGCCCGGTCTCGTTGGCATCCAGAATGTGAATGCATAGACTGTCTATTTGTTCCAGGTAATGCAGTATAACCGTGTCGCGGTCGTCGTCCGGTTGGGTCAGATAGGCCACTTGATGCGCGCCCGGCTTGCATTCATAGATGGGTTCCGGATCGGGTATCGTGTCCGAACCGGGATGATACGTCCCGTCGCTCTCGTAGCAACCCATATCCGGTGCCGAGCCGTTATAGGCGAAGCCCAGGTTCACGCCTGCATCAATATACTTCGAACCTGTAGCGAGGTGCATCAGCGTTCCTGCTGCCAGTTCTCCATTCGCTTGTCTCGCCGCCAGAATCTGTGTTGTGTCTAGGGACTGGAAGTCTGCTGCCGTGGCCGGCATGTTGTTCCAGCTGTTATGACTATCCACCGTCGTTGTCTGCGCCGTATGGGTATCGGCATTGGCGGAGAGGTAACTGACGCAATTCTGGATGGAAAGTGTACCCGTTCCCGTTCCGAAGCCGAAGTTCATGTTCTTGTTCAGGTATCCCGTATTGTTGTACACCCGCATCGTTCCTGCATCGTTGTTGTGGTCAAATCCGTTGGCACCATTCCCGACGGACAGACAGTGGTGTATCAGCACCAGGTGGCTCGTGTAGTTACCACCCAATTTGAATCCGTTTCCGTTTCCGTGACAGGGGTAGTGCTCCAGCGTGACGGTCTGCTGCTCGCCGTAGCGGTTCGTTACGGTCTGCCCGACTATTTGGTCAAACCAGGTCTTGTCCACTTGGTAGCGCGGATGATTGCGCATATCGTACTCTGCCGGACCGTTGTCGTAGCAGATGCAGTTCTCAATGACGGTCTCGCTGGTGGTTACCCGCTGGTAGAAGTCCCATCCATCGTCTCCGTTATGCCATGCCCGACAACCGATATAGTGATTGGGTGCACCACTATGTTGCTTGTCCGCAAATCCGTCCGCATTCCCCCCGAAGTCTGCCGCACTTGTCCCTCCGTTCTCGTAGTCGAAGTTATCGTGACTGTCGCAGTTCTTGATCAGGTTATTGCCACCCGTCTTCATCTGGCAACCCGTATCGGCCGAACCGTATATGTCCAGGTTCTCAAAGGTGTTGTTGCTGCCGTAGTTGATGATATTGTTCTTGCCCGAATAGCGCAGCGTCATATCCTTGAGGTGCACGTACTCGCACCCGGTCGCGAACTGCAGACCCCGCTTGCCGTACGCCGTCTGACGGAAGTCGAGAATCGCCTTCTCACCCGGGTATCCGGATATGACGATATTCTTGCGGCTGCTACCCACGAGGTTGATGGTGGTGGTCAGCAGGTCGTACTGCCCGCCACGCAGGTAGAGTGTATCTCCGGGGTTAGCGAGCAGCGTCAGTCCGGTTGCAAAAGACGTTGGCTGGTTATAGGCGGTGCCATTGCCGGTTCCGGTCGGAGAGCAGTAGTAGACAGTTAGCAAGACAAATAGTAGTGTTTTCATGTCCGTATTATTTGAGCATAAAATAAGCCAGGTGTTTCATCGTTTGGTAGGCCACCACCGGATGCCATAGTCCGCGTTTGCATAGCTCCCACAGCAGGTGACGTACATCGCTGGTATGCTTGCGCGAAGTGGTGGAGGCGTGGTTCGTCGTGTAGTGGTATCCGGTATAGGGTAGCATACTAATCCGCGGGTGCTTGAGCCATATATCGACCGAGAAGAGTACGTCCTCGTAGTAGTGTCCGGTCTCGAAGCGTGTATCGCCGATGAGCGTTCGCTGACATACCTTCATGCACATCGACCCGAACTGCCATTTCCACTTGGGCAGAATCCGCTTTCCCTCCTTCTCGTACCCGGTCTGCACCAGATCGTAATTCCCCTCCTCCAACGCGTGAACGCATTTCTCCAGAAAGTCCGCTTCTATCCAGTCGTCCGCATCCACCATGGCGATATAGTCTCCCTTTGCGTGTCTCAGCGCCAGGTTGCGGGCTGCGGATTGTCCCCGGTTAGACTGATGGAAGACGCGGATGCGCTTGTCCGCCATGGCCATCCGGTCTGCTATCCCTTCACTTCCGTCCGTACTCCCGTCATCCACCAGCAGCACTTCCCACTCGCTGTACGTCTGCCCACACAGACTAGCGATGCAGCGTTCGAGGTATGGCGCGTCGTTGTAGCAGGGTACTATGATGCTGACTAGTTTCATTGCATGTGTTGCCGGAGGATCTTCTCCATTTGCTCTGCCTCGGTCTCGCGGCTGAATACCTCCTTGTCCCGCACCGCCTGGTGGGTGAATCCGTTTTGCTTCCACTCGGCGTACTTCTCCTGGATGAAAGCCTGTATCTCTTCCTTATCGCCGCTCGCCAGTCCGGCATTCTTCTCCCGGATGACTTGTGCCAGCAGTCCTTCGTCGGAGGGAACGCAGAGTATGGGCTTCTCGCAACCGAACGCTTCGTAGAACTTCGTGGTCATCATCCCGTGTGCCGTGGGGTTGGTCAGCACCAGCAGAATACTGCAGCGCCGTATCTCGTCTGCCACTTGCTCGTTCGGTAGCCCGCTGACGAACTGCAGTTTTACTTCCGGTATCTCGCGGACTATCTGTTCAACGATTTCGGGATGTTGGAAGGGGTACGTTTTTCCGAAGTATCCGATGACGAACGCATCGGTCTGTATGTCTTCCCGATAGAACCGCCGCGGGTCATAGCCGTTCCATACCAACTCTACGTTCGGATTGAGCCGCCGGATGAAGTCCACATGCCACGGACTGATGGTCGATATGCTGTCCGCTATCCGCAGGATTCGATTTCGCCGACGGATATTTACCGCCCGATACCAAGTCCGGAAGGGCCTTGTCCACCATCCCCGGTGGTGCTGGTATTGGGCACCGGGTACTTGTTCGTCCAAGTCCCGAATATCGACGTGCAGGGGAATCTGCTTCTCCCTCGCTACCTCCGCTGCGGCCCGCAGGGGGAAGGTGGAGAAGGTCGTGCAGTAGACCAAGTCGTACCGCTTGTTCTTCGTCAGCTGTCTCACCCGTCGGGAGAAGGTCCGGTTCTTCCAGTCGAAGAGCAGCGAAAGCAGGGACTTCATCACCCAATCTGCCTTTCCGCGATAGAGCCTAATCGTCTCAATCGGGTAGGGGTGTGCAAAGGGAATGGGCTCGAATTCCTCCGTGATGACCTCTATCTCGTATCCCTTCCGAACCAGGTAGTCGCACAGGTAGCGCAAGCGAGGCGCAAAACTAGGCTTGCCATAGGGGTCGGTCAGTATGAGGATACGCTGGGTCATCAGTCAATCAGTTGTAGGATTTTCTCGTAGAGCGGGAAGTGAATGGGATTTTGAGTCGGGTTGCTGTTGTGCCACAGGATGCACAGGTCACCGCCGTTCTGCTTGATCTTCTCGAACAGTCGTTGGCAGTAGAAGTATGCCTCGTCTTCGTCCAGACCCATATAATGGGGGTTATAGAGCGTGCAGTCCATCACCGTCAGCGGATGGAGCGTCAGGTCTGTCAATGTCCAGGTCTTGGGGTTGATCCACCTGACGGCGCGTGTCGTCTGCAGCCGAAATCCCGCTACGTCGGCAAATCCCATCGTGAAGTCGTCCGTAATGCCACTACCCAGTAGCAGATGCTCCATGTTGTCTATCGAACAACGCAGGTAGTGCGAGCGGTGGTATTGGTGGTCGGTATGTCCCTTGAAACCATAGTACGAACTGTGGATACCGATGGTGGCACCCATGCGCTTGAGCGACTTACAGAGTCGCCGGAAGGTGAATCCGTGGCGGTTGTACTGCGGATAGTCGTATCCGCGTCCATGGGTATGCTTGGCGAAGTAGATAACCTCCACCTTCTCGCCCTCCTCCGAGCGCCGTACCTTATCGTCCTGCTCCATCAGCCACGGGAAGGTGTACACGGGGTCGTTATGGATATCCCGCCACGAGGCGAGTACCTGCCTCCACTCCCCGCGCACGAGTCCGCCTATCGCTCCACGCAGATGGCGGTATTGGTCGATGCTGTCGATATCGTGGGTGAGGTAGATATGTCCGTATCCGGGTTTGGGTAGCGGAAGCTCCAGCGCCTTCATCAGGAAACGAGCGTATTCGTCCAGCAGGGGAATCATCATCCGGTTCTTCTGACCGAGGATAGAGTACTTCGCCAGGAATCGGCCGTGCTCATCCCGCTCGCTGTTGATTAGCTCCTCCGCGCGGCTAATGAAGAAGAAGGTGTTGTACACGATGTCCACCGTCACTTCGTTTCCCTCCAGCGTTGGGTTCTTCAGTTCGGGTAGCACAATCTCCCGTCCCCAGTGTCCGGAGGGGCGGATGTTGACTTTGTACTGATGGGCTTCCTCCTCGTCGTCGGTGTATCCGACCTGACGTGCGGCGTCTTCGTTGCCGTACAGGAGCCAGGTGATGATGTATCGTATGGTGTTGTTCATAGTCATTCTTCGCTCAGAATCATCCACTCGTATGTCCGCTGTTCCACCTCGCGCTTGGTGCGCTCGTAGCGCTGGAAGTTCTCCTGCGTCTGGTTCTCGGGGTTATTCAGTTCCTCCTCTATTGCGGCTTGCAGGGTCTCCAGCCGCGCTATCTCGGCCTCCAGGTCTGCTATCTGCTTCTCCTTCTTGCGCCGCTCTGCCGCTTGTGCCTTCTGCTGGGCATAGTCCAGTTTGGCATCAGTTTGCGTTTCTGTTTTCGTAGCCGTCAGGCGTTTCGTTTTCGTATTCGTACGTTCCAGTTCTTGCAGCGAATCAATCTTCTTGCTACGCAGGAAGTCGTAGATACCGCCCAGGTGTTCGCGCACTTTGCCGCCACCGAATTCGTAAACCTTCTCCACCAGTCCATCTAGAAAATCGCGGTCGTGACTCACGCATATCACCGTTCCGTCGAAGTCCTTGAGCGCTGCCTTCAGCACATCCTTGCTCTGCATGTCGAGGTGATTGGTCGGCTCATCGAGGATGAGCAGGTTACAGGGTTCGAGCAGCAGTCGAATCATCGCCAGTCGGCTACGCTCACCACCAGAGAGTACTTTCACCCGCTTCTCGCTGGCCTCACCGCCGAACATGAAGGCACCGAGGATGTCGCGAATCTTAAGGCGAATATCTCCCACCGCCACGCGGTCGATGGTGTCGAATACCGTGGCTTCTCCGTCGAGTAGGGCCGCTTGGTTCTGGGCGAAGTAACCGATCTTGACATTATGCCCGATCTTCAGTTCTCCCTCGTGCTCCAACTCGCCCATGATGCATCGCACCATCGTCGTCTTTCCTTCGCCGTTTCGTCCCACGAAGGCGACCTTCTCGCCCCGTCGGATGGTAAAGGTGGCGTCGCTAAATACGCGGTGGTCGCCGAAGGCTTTGCCCACTTCGTTCGCGATGACGGGGAAGTCTCCACTACGCGGTGCGGGTGGAAAGCGCAGGTTGAGACGACTGGTGTCTTCGATATCCACCTCCAGTCGGTCGAGTTTCTCCAGCTGCTTGATGCGGCTCTGCACCTGTGCGGACTTGGTGGCCTTGTAGCGGAATCGCTCGATGAAGTCCTCCGTGTCCTGAATCATCTTCTGTTGGTTGAGGTACGCCCGCACCTGTTGCTCGTGGCGCTCCTGACGCAGCTCGACGAAGTGGCTGTAACTGACGTTATAGTCGTATATCCGCCCGAGGGTAATCTCGATGGTGCGGTTCGTGACGTTGTCCAGGAACTTCCGGTCGTGGCTGACGAGCAGCACGGCGGATTGGGAACTGGCCAGGAAGTTTTCCAGCCACACGATACTCTCTATATCTAGGTGATTCGTTGGCTCGTCCAGTAGGAGCAGGTCCGGATGCCGAAGCAGGATCTTCGCGAGTTCGATGCGCATGCGCCATCCGCCGCTGAATTCGCTACACGGGCGGTCGAAGTCTTCGCGGCGGAATCCCAGTCCGGTGATCGTTCGGTCGGCTTCGGCCACGAATCGGGCGTCTTCGCTCCGCTCGCCAATCACGTCTTCGCGCAGGGTCTTGCCGTCCACGTGCATCATCACCTGCGGCAGGTAACCGATGGTCATGTCTCCGTCGCAGTGGATGGCACCGCTGGTGGGCTCGTATTCACCGGCTATCAGTCGGAGCAGGGTCGTCTTGCCCGCGCCGTTCTTACCCACCAGTCCAATCCGGTCCTTGCGGTTGATGAGGAACGTGATATCCTCCAGCACGGGTCGCGCCGAGAACTCCATGGTGATATGTTCGATACTAACCATTTACAAATTAACAAATTAGCAGATTTACAAATTCGCATACCTCTTGAGGTACTTTCCGGTATACGACTGTTCGCATTCCATCAGTTGCTCCGGAGTGCCCTCGAAGACGATATTTCCGCCTTTTTCGCCGCCTTCCGGTCCCAGGTCAATCACGTGGTCGGCCGCCAGGATAATCTGCGGGTTGTGCTCGATGGTGATGACCGTATGTCCTTTCGCTACCAAGGCGTTGAGTGCTTTGAGCAGCACCTCGATATCGCTATGGCTGAGTCCGGTGGTCGGTTCGTCGAACACGAACACCGTCTGTTGGCTGGCGGGATTGCTTAGGTAGAAGGCCAGCTTCACGCGCTGACTCTCGCCGCCCGAGAGGGTAGAGGAGGACTGTCCGAGTTGGATATACCCGATTCCGACATCCTGCAGGGGTTGCAGCCGCTCGACTATCTTCCGGCACGCGGGGTCTTCGCTGAAGAACTCGATGGCCTGATCCACCGTCATGCACAGCACGTCGTAGATGCTCTTTCCGCGGTAGGTCACGTCCAGCACATCCTGCTTGAACCGCCGTCCGTGGCATTGCTCGCAGGGGATGGTCAGGTCGGCCATGAACTGCATCTCCACCGTAATCGTCCCTTCGCCCTGGCACATCTCGCAGCGTCCGCCGGGGGTGTTGAAACTGAAGTGTGCGGGGGTGTATCCCATCTGTTTGGCCAGTTGCTGGTCGGCATATAGTTTGCGAATCTCATCGTACGCCTTGAGGTAGGTCACGGGATTGCTGCGGCTGGATTTGCTGAGCGGGTTTTGGTCCACGAATTCGATGCCCTTCAGCTGTCGAATCAGTGTCGACTTGCCGCTTCCCGACACACCTGTCACGGCCGTCATGACGTGTAGTGGGAATCGTACCGTCAGGTTCTTGAGGTTATTCTCGCAGGCGTTCTTCACCTCGATATAGTCCTTCCATGGCCTGCGAATCACCGGTGACGTCAGCGGGGACTGTCCCTCAGAAAGTGTCGCGGAGCGTAGCGAGTGACACGATGGGACTGTCCCTGATGTGTCGCCGGTAGACGGTATCCCCGCAAAGACGAGTTCTCCTCCGTGTCTTCCGGCGGCGGGTCCAATCTCAATGAGGTAATCGGCGGCGGCGATGATCTCCTCGTCGTGTTCGACCACGACGATGGTGTTCCCCAGGTCGCGCAGTTCGCGGAGCACGTGAATGAGTTGCTCCGTATCGCGGGCGTGCAGACCGATGCTCGGTTCGTCCAGGACGTACAGACTTCCCACCAGCGACGATCCCAGCGATTTAGCCAGACTGATTCGCTGGCTCTCTCCACCCGATAGGGTGTTCGACAGCCGGTTGAGCGTGAGGTAGCCCAGTCCCACCTCCTGCATGAACTTCAGGCGACTGGTTATCTCGTGCAGGATTTGTTTGACCGTGTTTTGCTCGGTCTGGGTCAGGGCCAGTTCGTCAAACCAAGTTGTGAGTTTCTCTACCGGCATCTCGCACAGCTCCATGATGGACGTTCCGCCCACCTTGACGTATCCGGCCTCCGGTCGCAGTTTGCTTCCTCCGCAATCGGGACAAACGGTCTTTCCACGGTAGCGGGCCAGCATGACGGCGTACTGAATCTTGCCGTGCTGTTTCTTCTCCAGTTCCTTGAAGAAATCGTTCAGCCCCTGGAAGTAACTGTTTCCCGTCCAGAGCAGTCGTTTCTGCTCGGCGGTCAACTGGTAGTAAGGGGTGTGGATGGGGAAACCAAACTTGTCCGCGTTGCGGCACAGGTCTTTGTTCCACTGTCCCATCGTCTCTCCGCGCCAGCAGGCGATGGCTCCCTCATATATCGTCAGCGAGGGATTGGGAACCACCAGCGTTGGATCGATACCGAGTATGTTTCCGAATCCCTTGCAGGTCGGACAGGCGCCGAGGGGGTTGTTGAAGTCAAACAGGTGCTCGGTCGGTTCGATATAACTGACGCCATCTGCCTCGTAGCGGGTGCTGAAGTCCTGCCGATAATCGGTTTTCTTCTCCACCTCGTCTATCTCCACGATGCTGCACTGGCCGTTTCCCTCGTAGAAGGCCGTCTGCACCGAGTCGGCAAACCGGTTGGCCGTTGTTCGCTCGTGGTTCACCACGATTCGGTCCACCAGCAGGTAGAGATCGCCCTCCGGACTAGTCCAGGTGCGGGTGAATCCCTCCTTCTGCCAACGTTCGCGGTTGCTCTCTTGGCCCGGTGCCACCAGGTAGAGTCGCGCTCCGTCCGGATAGCTCTCCATGGCCGCGACCACGTCGCTCACGGTGTGCTTACGTACCACCTTTCCTCCGGGCGTGTATGTCACGCCTATGCGCGCGTATAGCAGTTTCAGGTAGTCGTATATCTCCGTCGTAGTCCCCACGGTGGAGCGGGGATTGCGACTGGTCACGCGTTGCTGTATCGCGATGGCGGGTGGAATATTCTCGATGCGCTCGACGTCCGGTTTGGCCATTCGTCCCAGGAACTGGCGCGCGTACGACGAGAGGCTCTCGACATAGCGACGCTGTCCCTCGGCGTAGAGCGTATCGAAGGCCAGCGACGATTTGCCGCTGCCACTCACGCCCGTTATCACCACCAGTTTTCCTGCAGGGATATCGACATCGATACCCTTCAGGTTATGCGTTCGGGCGTGGATAATATGGATATCAGTGTCTTTCGTATAGGTTGAGCAAACTATCTACGACGGCTTTGTATTGCGGGTTCTCCAGGCTGAGCCACTCGGCGGTCAGTTTCGGCAGGCGCAGTTCTGTGCCTACATCGATGTTATCGGGATTGGGGATATCCGCCTTGTTCGCCTCGTAGATGAACACCCAGAGGTCCGGATTGCCGTAGGCCTTCTTCGCCATCCAGCGCAGTCGACTTCCTTCGTTCAGCCGCTCCATCTTCAGCGTCTCGCTCAGGTCTGGCATCAACGTCTCTTGCACTTCTTGCACCTCTTGAACCTCTTGAACCTCTTGAACCTCTTGAACTGCCGCTTGCGGCTCGGGGACTGTCCCTGATGTGTCGATGGAAGAAACAACCTCTTCTTGTGGCTTCGTCTTTTCGCTCATTCCTTCGACCCAGTTCTGGAACTGATAGCCCAGATAGAGGTATGCTCCGGCCAGTGCGGCCGTAAAGACGAGTACGGTGATGATGGCCGCCAACCAGGGATGGTTAACCCCCTTCTTCTTCTTTTTCTTTGAGCCTTGAACCTCTTGAACTTTCTCTTGTTTGTCTTGTAGCGAGTCAGGTGACACAGTCGGGGACTGTCCCTCAGAAAGTGTCGCGGAGCGTAGCTCGTGACACGGTGGGACTGTCCCTGATGTGTCGCCGGCCTTATCCACCTCTTCCACCTCCGCGAGTATGCCCAGAATCTCCTCGGCTTGCTCACCGATTTTCCCGATGGGATCGATGTCTTTGTGCTTGCTCTTGACCAGCGCGGGGGTGAGGGACACCTTGTTATATCCGGGTATGACGATAGCTTCTCCGGTAGCGACGTTGACGCTCTTGCGGGGAGCCATAGCTTTGCGTGTGAAGGTACCCAGTCCGTTGATGCGAACCGTTCCTTCGGCGCTCAGTCCAATCTTGATTTGGGCAATCAGTGCGTTGAGAAAGGCATTTACGTCCTTCTCGTTCACGCCGCTCTTGCGGCTGATGCGGTGACGGAGGTCCGTCCAATTCATCTTCTCGTTCATCGCAGTTCCTCCTTCAGGTTAGCCGTAGGCCGAAAGCTCACTTTCTCGCCGGCGGGAATCGTTGTGCGGCTTCCGCTCTTGGGGTTGACCACTTCCCGGGCCTTGGTCGTACGTTTCTCCAGTGTTCCCAGTCCCTGGAGTTGCACATCCAGGTTTTGATCCAGCGCCTCGCTGATGACATCCACCATCGTGGACATCAGCATCTCGCACTGCCGCTTGCTCATCTTCGTGTCAGCGGCGATGTTGGTGATTAGTTCTTTGGTTAGCATATCGTTGCGTAGAGGTCAAAATCCTCTGTTTTGGTTATCTTTACCTTATAATACTCCCCAATCTTCAGGTTAAGGTTAGGGTTAACGTTGGCGTCAATCAGCACTTCGCAATCCACCTCCGGGCTGTCTGCTTCCGTTCGGCCGATGTAGTAGTCTCCCTCCTTGCGGTCGATGACCACTTCCACCTCGCGGTTCAGGAATCGTTCCTGCTGAAGTTCGGCGGATATCTGCTGCTGAATCGCCATCAGTTCATCCTGTCGTTTTTGCTTGGTTTCATCGGGTATTTCGTCTCGGTAGTGGCGATAGGCGTAAGTCCCTTCCTCATGGCTGTAGGTGAAGCATCCCATCCGCTCGAAGCGCATCTTCCGCACCCAGTCCTTGAGTTCGGCATAGTCCTCCTCGGTCTCGCCCGGATGTCCGACGATCAGGGTGGTGCGGATGCAGATACCCGGTACTTCGCGTCGGATGCGCTCGATCAGGGCGGTTTGCTCTGCCTGCGTGATATGCCGACGCATGAGGTGGAGCATATGGTCGGACGCGTGCTGCAGGGCGATGTCGAGGTAGCGGCACACGTTCTTGTTTCGCGCCATCACGGGCAAGATCTCGTACGGGAAGTCCGTGGGGTAGGCGTAGTGCAGCCGTATCCAGTGAACTCCCTCGATATGGGCCAATTCTTCGATGAGTTCGTCCAGGTGCGGATAGCTCGTCAGGTCCTGTGCAATCACGTTCAGCTCCTTCACCCCCTGACGGACGAGCCATCGGGCTTCCTCCAGGATCTCCTCTTTCGCTCGGGGCGTGTATGGACCGGTTATATAGGGTATCGCGCAGTAGCTGCAGTAGCGGTCGCATCCTTCGGCTATCTTGAGGTAAGCGTAGTGGCGAGGGGTCGTAATCGTCCGTTTGTAAGTCTCACATGCCGCAACCTCCGTCTTCGTCTTCGTTTTCGTTTTCGTAGCGCTTGCGCGTTTCGTTTTCGCCAGTTCCTCTACGATGCCGGTGTAGTTGAATTTGCCGTACCAGCCGTCCACTTCGGGGATCTCTGCCTCCAGGTCCTTCAGGTACCGCTCGCTCAGGCAGCCCATCACATACAGCCGCTCGAGGGGATTTTCTCGCTGTTGGGCGTTCCCGTCTTTTCGTAGCGTAGCGTTTCGTTTTCGTAGCGTAGCGTTTCGTTTTCTCTCTGCAAATTCCAGGATGGTGCGGATGCTTTCCTCCTTGGCGTCACCGATAAATCCGCAGGTGTTGATGATGGCGATTTCGCCCTTCGGTTCCTCGGGGTCATGCACGCAGGTGTACCCCAGTTGACGGAGCTGGTACATCAGCCGCTCCGCATCCACCAGGTTCTTCGAGCATCCCAGCGTAATAATATCTATCTTAGTTCCCAAGTTCGCTGTGGAATTTGATGCGCACGAGGCGCACATGGAGCTCGTCGTAGTCGTCTTCGCCCAGTTCCTGCATCGCCAGTTTGATGTTGTCGGACTCGGCGTTCTTGAAGTAGTTGTATATATCGGCCAGTTCGTCCGGGTCGACCACTTCGTTGATGAAATAGTTGATGTTGATCTTCGTGCCGGAATAGACGATGGCCTCTATCTCCTCCAGCATCTCCTCCATCGACATGCCCTTGCTCTCCGCCAGGTCGTCCAGGGCGATGCGTCGGTCGATAGCCTGAATGATACTGACCTTCCGCTTGCTGTCCTTGGCTACCGAGCGCACGCGCAAGTCATCGGGTCGGATAATCTCGTTCTCGGCCACGTACTCCTTGATGACACGGACGAACTCCTCGCCGTATCGCTTGGCCTTGCCCTGACCTACGCCGGGGATATTTTGCAACTCCTCCAGCGTGATAGGATAGACGGTCGCCATGGCTTCCAGACTTGGGTCTTGGAATATCACGAAGGGTGGAACGTCCTGCTGCTTGCTAATCTTGCGGCGGATATCCTTCAGGATGGAGAACAGGGTCTCGTCCGCGGCCTGACAGCCGATTTCTTCCTCGAATCCATCGTCCTCGTCCTCGTCGTGCACCTCGATGGGCACCTCGAAACTCGTGGGTTTCTTCATCCACCGCAGTCCTTCCTTGGTAATCTTCAGGTCGCCGTAGCTCTCGATGTCCTTCACGAGGTACTTGTCCAGCATTGCCTGACGGATGATAGCGTGCAGGGTGCTCTCCTCCTCGTCCTTCGCCGTGCCGTAGTCCTCCAGTTCATCGTGGTGATAACTGAGGATGGCGGAGGTGCGGTTGCCCTTCAGGATATCGACGATGTGTTCGGCCTTGAAGCTCTCCTTGGTCGCCACGATGGTCTCCATCGTCAGGCTGAGCAGTTCGGTGGCATCGATATTTCGCCAGGTCTTGCGGCAGTTGTCGCAGTGCCCGCAGTTGTCCTCCTTATATTCCTCGCCGAAGTAGTTCAGCAGCAGTTTCCGTCGGCATTGGGTAGACTCGGCGTAGGCCTGGGTCTCGAACAGCAACTCGTTCCCCATCTCCTGCTCGGCGCCGCTCTTGTCGCGCTGCAGGCGACGCAGCCGCTCGATGTCCTTGGGGTCGTAGTAGCAGATGCAGTGTCCCTCGCCTCCGTCTCGTCCGGCGCGGCCGGTCTCCTGGTAGTAACCCTCCAGCGACTTGGGGATATCGTAGTGGATGACGAAGCGCACGTCGGGCTTATCGATACCCATTCCGAAGGCCACTGTGGCCACGATCACCTGGCATTTCTCCATCAGGAACGCGTCCTGGGTCTCGCTCCGTTGCGGGGCCTCCATGCCGGCGTGATAGGGCAGGGCGGAGATGTTATTCACCTGCAGGGTCTTAGCCAGGTCCTCCACCTCCTTGCGCGTCATGCAGTACACGATACCCGATTTCCCCTCCATCTGGCGGATGTATTTCACGATATCCTTATCCACATCGGCGGTCTTCTGCCTCACTTCGTAGTACAGGTTCGGGCGGTTGAAACTGGACTTGAACACCGTGGCGTCCATCATCTCCAGGTTCTTCTGGATATCCTGCTGCACCTTAGGCGTGGCAGTGGCTGTCAGCGCGACGATGGGGGCCGGACCGATGACCTCGATAGCCGGACGGATGTTGCGGTACTCGGGACGGAAGTCGTGTCCCCACTCGGAGATGCAGTGGGCCTCGTCGATGGCGTAGAACGATATGTGAACATCCTTGAGGAACTCGATATTGCTTCGTTTGCTCAGCGCCTCGGGCGCCAGGTAGAGCAGTTTGGTCTTTCCGCTCAGTACATCCTCCTTCACCGCCTGCACCTCCTCGGGCTCCAGGCTGGAGTTGATGAAGTGGGCGATGCCGTCCTCCTCGCTGTAGTTGCGCATGGCGTCCACCTGGTTCTTCATCAGCGCAATGAGGGGACTGATGACGATGGCCACCCCCTCCATCATCAGCGACGGCAGCTGGTAGCACAGCGACTTACCGCCGCCGGTCGGCATCAGCACGAAGCTGTCCTTACCGTCTATGATGTTGCAGATGACCGCCTCCTGATTCCCCTTGAAGCTGTCATACCCAAAGTTCTGCTGCAACGCAGCAATCAATTCCTCATGTCTCGACATATACCGTTTTTGTAATTTGACGACAAATATACGAAAAAAAATCGATATTTGCAAGTGTTCATC